>OFGX01000668.1_pt1 | contig 24424 bp, 22 predicted proteins | sample 1521831 | NCBI WGS metagenome assembly OFGX01 (sample SAMEA3504080, study PRJEB24116) | mouse gut metagenome | biome: mouse gut; feature: mouse-associated habitat; material: faeces | place: Denmark | collected 2011 | reverse complement strand
ACACACCTGCCCGCCGCCCCTGCCAGGCAGGATCCACTCCCGGTCCCGTCCGGACCACCAGGCCGGAAAACTCATGCCCCGGAATCAGGGGATGTACATGGGCCCCCGTCCTGTATATTCTCGGAATATCCGACCCGCAGATCCCCGCTGCCTTTACCTGCAGCAACACTTCCCCCTTAGCCAGAATCGGCTCCTCCACCGTCTCCCAGCGCAGGTCATCCACCCCCTGCAGCACCCATGCCTTCATCCCTTTCCTCCTCCACAAAAACTTCCGGCAGCGCCCATCTTCTTATTCCCCGGAACATCTGCGGGCAAGAATCTCCTCAAACCGTCTCAGATCCTCCATCGTGGTTATCTTGAAATTCCCCTCATCCCCGGGGATTATGGCAATGTCCATGCCCGCCAAAACCGCAGGTTCCGTGGAACCGTTGATTCCCCTGATCCCATCCGGAAGCAGTCTCAGGTTGGCCTCATAATACCGCCCCAGCCGAAACACCTCCGGTGCCTGCCCTGCAAAAATTTCACTGCGTTTTAACAGGGATGTGATGGTCTTCCCGTCGCTGCTGGCGTACACTGTATCCTTCATGGGAAGTACCGGCAGAACACCCTCGTGGGACTGTGCCGCCTCCAGGCAGGCCGAGACCATCTCCTCCGTCAGCAGAGGTCTGGCAGCGTCATGGATGAGCACACAGTCCTCCTCCCCTCCATAGGCCCTGATATCCTCCAGCCCCTGGAGAATAGAAAGCTGTCTGTTCTCCCCCGGATCAGAAAAACCCCGGAATTTTCCATCCCTGTCAAATGTCTCCAGACACTCCCGAATCTTTTCCCTCCAACAGGGCTGAGCCACAATCTGAATGGCGTCCACCCCCCTGTGCAGGGCCAGACATTCTATGCAGTACCCTATGACGGGCCGTCCCCCTGCCTCAATATACTGCTTTGGAATCTCCGCCCCCAGGCGCAGCCCTGCACCCCCGGAGAGTATCAGTGCAATATTCATAGTTCCCCCATCCTGGACCAACTGCCTTCCCAAATCAACATGGCCCCTGCGAATACCTCACCCCGCAGACCAATAAACAAAAAAACATCGAATCTGCAATGCCAAAAATTCCCATGCAGCCCTTCTAAAGCTGCACAGGAAAGTCAAAACACACGGTTCATTTCTATGATAATATGTTAGCACAGAGCCCGTGAAAATGCAAGATTTTCTCCTCCAAAAGACATTCAAAATCCCCTCTATGGCTGATCTTTTGAGCCGCTTGTCTCACAGGCCCCGGAAAGGCCTTTGAAAATCTTTCCGGCCCTGACGGCAATCACAAGAGAGACCACCCCTGAAAACAATACAACCGCATACTCAGCCCCCTTACAGACCTCAAATAAAACACCATATAAGGCATTCCCCAGAGGCTGTGCGCACATGGCCACGGTAAGGATAAGGGCAATAACCTTACCGATCAGGTTCTGCGGTGTTTCCGCCTGGACAAATGACATCATCCGCACCGTAAAGATAGTCGAGAAAAACAGGACGCCAAAACCGCAAAAGGTAATTATGGCATAATTTGCCACTCCGGAGGACAGCAGTTTCAGTGCAGCTCCCATGGGAAACACACATATCACACAGGCCGTCACCAGATTTCCCGACCTGTGAACCGCCAGCTTTTCTCCAAAAATACCTGCGCAGATCCCTCCGGCCAGTCCCCCTGCCGCCAGGGCTCCCTCCGCATATCCATAGAGCCTGTTGGCCTGTGAAGCCTCTAAATCCAACACTTCCGTCACCAGATATGGCAGCGCCACAAGAATCATTGCCGCCAGAAACAGATTGATTCCACATACCACCAGCAGCGCCTTGCCGATAATGGGCTTTTCTCTCCGGACAAAACGGATGCTCTCTGTAAAATCCCTTCGGGCTGTCTGCAGCAATCCCCCCTCTGAGGCCTGCCTCTGAAAGGGGATCTGAATAAAAATTTCCATCACCGCCGACAGAATAAAACAGACCACACACACCCACAGCACGGGCTTCAGCCCATACGCGCTGTATAAAATTCCTCCAAGCACAGGACCTGTGAGCGCCGAGAAAGAGCTTATCATATTGATAATGGAGTTGGCCGCCATAAAATTTTCCTGGTCCACCAGCGCCGGTATGCTTGCCTGCACAGATGGCTGATAAGCGCCCGCAATGCCGTACAGCAGCATCAGCGTGACGGTGAGAAGTCCAATGAGATTGTCCCCATTCATCACCAGGATAAAGACCAGTATCACCGCCGCCGTAAAAAAGTCCAGCGCCACCATAATATTTCTTTTATTCACCCTGTCCGCCACGATACCGCCCAGGGGTGACAGCAGGATGGCAGGAAGAAAAGCACATGCCGTGACAGTTCCATAAAGCGCCGATGATCCTGTTAAATTCAGCAGATACAGCGGCAGCGCAAATCTTATGGCTGCATTGCCGAAAAGCGAGATAATCTGGCCTGCGACAACCAGTGTAAAATCCTTTGAAAACAGCTTATTTCCCAACTTCTAAACCTCCATTTCTGTGATTTCAGCCGCCAAAAAATACCCCAAAAAACCGGCAGCTACAGTGAAAATCAACCCCATTGCCAGCAGAATCCGCATTCTGCATAAAACCTCCTTTCCATACCGGACGATGGTATGTATAATGTTCTAAAAATATCTGCCCAAAAAAGGGCAGATTCTCAAATCCAAGATCCTGAACTTTTCATTTACTTTTCCGATAGATGGCGGTCAGCTCCTGGAGCCTCTCCAGCAATTCTTCATCCACGATATCCAGCCCAAAGCCCCGCAGCATCTGGTCGAACACCATAAATTTATACAAACACTCTTCCTCAGTGCTGTCAAATATCATGGGATTCATCCAGACATTGGCCGCAAGCAGAATCAGTTCCGCCAGCTGTTTCGGATAGTCCGTCTCAATAGAACCGTCTGCGATCCCCTGTCTGATAATGGGAAGAATATAGTTGGGCGCCGCTTCCTCCATGGTGTCATAGAGCAGACCAAAGAGAAGTTTTGGGTTGTTGTGAAAATCCGGGGCCACCGTAAAAATCTTATTCTGCACAGGCCTGCTGATTGACTCTTTAAAAATAGTCTTCAGTTTTTCCTTGCCGTTTAAGTCTGTCCGGTTACAAATATCTGCAAGCATTCCATTGGACTCCGCCGTCATCCTGTCTATAACCGCAACCAGAATGTCCTCCTTTGACTTAAAATGATGATAGATGGCCCCTTTGCTGAGCCCCCCCAAATGATCAAGTATGTCCTGGATGGAAGTGTGCTCATAGCCCTTTTCCATAAACAGACGAAAAGCCACATCCAGTATCAGTTGAACCGTCTCCTCAGGATGCTTATTTCTTGCCACGGTCTCCACACCTCCCCCTTGCTTCCGGTAGATGTCATCTTATCATACCGTCGGTAGGTTTGTCAAGGATTTTTTAAAAAGAGCAGCCAAAGCTATTTCCTACACATACCACTTGGCCTGTTCTCTCCAGATCCTGGCGTACTCTCCCTCCCTGGCCAGCAGTTCCTGGTGCTTCCCGCACTCCACCATCCGTCCGTCCTTCATGACAATGATCTTATCCGCACTGCGGCAGATTCCCACTCTGTGGGAAATAATCACAGAAGTTCTGTCCTGAATCATCTCCACAAACCGGCTCAGAATCTCATACTCCACCAGTGGATCCAGGGCGCTGGTGGGTTCATCCAGGACTACAATGGAGCTGCGCTTCCACAGCCCCCGGGCAATGGCAACCTTCTGCCACTCCCCGCCGGAGAGCTCCTGTCCGCCGAATTCCCTGCCCAGCTGCACATCCAGTCCCCCCACTTTCTCCAGAAATCCTTCCCCGGCCACCTGTGCCAGCAGCTCCTCCATGGCCTTTGTATCCCCCATGCGCTTCAGACTGCTGATCCCCACATTCTCCCCCAGGGTAAAACGGTAGCGGACAAAATCCTGGGGCACCACGGAGATATGTTCATACAGACTTCCCCTCCTTAAGTCCTCCGTCCTCTGTCCGTCATAGGAAATACTTCCCCGGGAGGGCAGATAGGCGCCTGTGAGCAGCTTGGAGAAGGTGGTCTTTCCGGAACCATTCTCTCCCACTACCACCACATGCTCTCCTTTTTTGATCTCACAGGTCAGCCCGTCCAAAGCCTCCCCGGCTGCCCCGCTGTAGCGAAAATGTACATCCTGCACCGCAATTTTCTCCTCAAAAGGACGGTACTCCAGATCCCCCTCCACCTCTGTGGGAATGGTAAAATAATCATAATAGTCCTCCACCATGCGGTAAGTGTGAACGGCATTGAATACCATGGCAATCAGCATCTGAATGCTGGCATCGTAGGCAGAAAAAGCAGCCAGGCAGGCGGCAAAAGCCCCCACTGAGATCCGTCCCCCTGCCATTAAAAAGAAGGCCACACCTATATTTACGACATAGCAGACGCTCATGACTATAATCCCCCACACCTGCTTCCTTCTCACATCCAGTTCCGTCTCCTGAAACTCCTTAAGCCTGGCCCTGTTGGCCTCCTCCCACCGCTGGGTCACATGCCTCTCAAAGCCCATAACCCGCATCTCTTTCACCGTCTCCCTGTTGGCAAAAAGCCCCCGCAAATACTGACAGCGGCGCAGCACAGGACTTTGGCCCCGGCGAAATGATGTAATCTTCTTCTCAAAATATATCTTGGTTGACAGGGCCGGAAGCAGCGCCAGCAGCCCCGTGACCACCAGCACTGGGGAATACCTCCCCACCACCATCATCATACCCCCACAGGTGGCCAGTTTTCTAAGGGCCAGATTCACCTGCTCAAAGAAGATAAACTGGCTGTTCTCTCCTCCCTCCGCCCTGTGAAATTTATCCAGAGTATCCGGATCTTCCAGGGCTTCCAGACGGATTTTAGCAGAAAAAACTGCCAGCCTGCTGCCAAAATATTTCTTGCCCAGCACCCTTGCCCTCTTGGAGGACGCGCGGAAAAACACCTCCAGAACCGGCCCGCATGCCAGGGCCAGACCATACAGTCCAATAACGGCCGCCAGCTCCTTCCCTCCCTGTCCTTCCCCTGCCAGACCGGCAACCCGGTGGTGGACATCCAGCTCCAGAATTCGGGCCAACAGCAGGGGCACAAATACCTCGCATGCCGTTCCCGTTCCGTCCAGCAGATAGGTCAGCACAAAAAACCTGGGAAACGCTCTGTAACAGTCCTGAAATGTATATCCTATATAGCGAACTGCCTTCTTCATTTTCTCCCCCTTTCCGCCCCTGCTTCCAGGCCGTTTGCCATCTCCCCGGGCACAGATTCACCCTCCCCCGGGGCGTCCTTTCCCTCCTGATAGAAAGAGCTCTGAACCAGGTACATGGTCCGGTACAGCCCCTCTTGTGCCATCAGCTCCTCGTGGCTTCCTGTCTGTACCACTCTGCCTCCGTCCAAAACCAGGATCTTGTCGGCCATCCTGGCGCTGGCAAGCCTGTGGGAGATCAGAATGGTTCCCCTCTCCCTGAAGATCCTTGCAAAATTCTCATACATATGGCTCTCCGCCAGAGGGTCCAGGGAGGCCGTGGGCTCATCCAGCACCACATACCGGGCCTGGGACACAAATGCTCTTGCCATAGCCACCCGCTGCCACTGACCTTTGGAAAGATCCTGGCCATCCTCCTCCAGTTTTCCCAGGTTCCGGTCCAGCCCCTTCTCCCGGGACATTCCTTTCTCCCGGGACATTCCTTCCTCCCGGGACAGGGCAAGCTCCTCCCCGCCCGCAAGCCGCAGCGCCTCCAGAAGCCTTTTATCATCCCAAAGAGCCTCCAGGCACCCAAACGCCACATTCTCCCGCAGCGTCAGCTGATAGGCCTGAAAATCCTGAAACACCACGGACAGACATCGGATGCGCAGTCCCGGCGACAGTTCCCGCACGGGCACACCCCCTATGGTCACACTCCCCGACGTGGGCTCGTACAGGCCGCAGAGCAGCTTCACCAGCGTGCTCTTGCCTGCGCCGTTTGCACCTACCAGCGCTATCTTTTCCCCGGGGCGAATGGTGATATCCACATCCTCCAGCGTGTTTTCCCCTGTTCCCGGATAGGCAAAGGACACATGGGAAAAAGTGATGCCGGGCGCCCTTCCTTCCGGCAGCCCCGGATCTCCTTTTTCCTCCCGCTGCCGGGAATCGGGCATGCTCATCATTTTGCGGTAATCGGAAATGGACAACATAGATTCCCTGACCCTGCTCAGACGCATGGCAACCTGGGTAAAGGAATCGCTCAGCGACAGCGCCAGTCCCACATACAGCACAAAATCATCTGCCCTGACATTCCCGGAAATCACACCCCACAGCAAAAAACCATACACAAACATCTGCTTGACCACTTCCGTGATCTTTCCGGCTGCACTAAGGCCCATTCCGTGCATGATCTGCTTTTTCTTCCAATTCCGCCGCTCGCCCATCAGCTTTTTATATTTCGGTAACAGCCACTTGTCCGCCGCATACAGCCTTATATCCTTGGCATAGGAAAAGTCGGCCACCTTCCAGGAAATATAGTCAATTCTCATCTCCAGGGGCTGCCAGAGATCCCTGTACTTTTTCTCCCATACAATGTTTCTCTGGCTGAGCCGGTACTGCAGCCATGTCCCCACTGCCAGCACCACAATCACTGTGGGATGCAGGCTCATCAGCATGCCGGATGTGATGGGAATGGTGATTAGCAGATATACAAACTCAACGGAATCCCAGATACACTGTCTTGCATCCCTGTCCCAGTGCTGATAAAGATGCTTTGCATGTTCTATCCGCTTTTTGTAGTCGGGATCCTCCAGGTCACAGTAAGCCGTGCGGCATATCTTGTGCAATATTCTTTCTTCCAGCACATGCCGGTATTTCAGGCTGGGGCTGTTCATCAGCCTGTAACCGGCATTTTCCGTCCATGACAGAAAAAAATACAGCAGTCCGGCCAGCCCGAAGGTGATGGCCATCTCATGCAGCGGTACCTGGGACATCACCAGTGATACCGCTATCTTGGGAAGATACAGTCCCATATACAGGGAAGATACCCCGCCGGCCAGAATCATCACCATAAAAAGAATATTCCATCTGCTCATCTGAAACCAGCCCTTGTACAGATAACAATAATTTACGAACAGCCCATCCCCTTTTTCTTTCTTTTTCCGTTTTTCCATTTTCCGCTCCCATTTCTTTTCCGGTATAGCCGTCATTCTTCCGACAGATACCGTTTTTCATTCCAGTCTGCCACATTGAAACCTTTACGCCCGTTCTGACCGGGCATGTCAGAAAGCTGCCAGCCACAACATGTCGTTGGGCATACCCCCGGTGAAGGAAAGCCGGCCCGCACTGCCTTGCGGAGGAAGGCGGCACAGGATGCGGCCATCTGGCAGTGCGGTCTCTTTCCTTTCTGTCAATATTGTAACATTATTTTTTCTGTTATGGAGATTTTTACCCGAATGGTATTTGTGAGAACGTGAATTGCATCAAAGAAAATACAGTAAAAGCGGAAGCGCCGCCCTGCAGATGCCTGCACATCTTACATGGGCAGCAGTACTTCCGTCACAAAGACGCTTTCGTCATTTTTCCGGTTCACATAGCCGTGATACCTGGAGACAATACTGTCAATACTCATCATTCCCAGCCCCCTGTCAGAAGCTTTCGTGGAATGGTACCGCCCTCCTTCTCTCTTTACCGGGACATTGTGTGAATTGGTCACGGTCAGATACAGCTGCTCCCTGAGCACTCCGATATATATTCGCAGAAAGCGTCTCTCCCCCTCTTTCTGGCTGTCGCACCCTTCTATGGCATTGTCCAGCAGATTTCCCAGAAGAACACATAAGTCATAATCTGCCACCGAAAGCTCCGGCGGCAGAACCACTTTCACATTGACCTCAATCTGTTTTGCCCTGGCAGTGGCAATTTTACTGTTCAGAAGGGCATCCAGCGTCAGTTTTCCCGTCTCAATCACTTTGTCGATCCGGGTCAGCTCCCGGTCAAGCTCCAGGATGTAGTCGGAAAGTTCCTCATATTCCCCCATATCCAGGTACGCCTTCATCACCTGCAGATGATTTTTGTAGTCATGCCTCCAGGTACGCATCTGCTGGTACATATTCTGCACTTCTTCATAATGCTTTTCCGTCAGGGCCCGCTGGGAGCCCAGCTTTTTATCTGCAAAAAACTTGTATATGCCAGAAAACATATCGCCGCTCCTATTCTTCTGCCCTGTGATAGTCCAGAAAAGCCCGGTAAAGATCCGCCCTCTTTCCCCTGCTGACGGTGGAGGAAAATGTGACCTACCCCATGCTTTTGCGGGGCGTGAAGCCGGAGCAGGCGGGGAAGACCGTCCGCGAAAAGCTGACGGCTGTGGGGCTGGACAGCTCCTACTACAAGCGACTGCCCGCCATGCTCTCCGGCGGCGAACAGCAGCGCGTGGCCATCGCCCGGGCGCTGGTCTCTGACGCGAAGATCATCCTCGCGGACGAACCGACCGGCAACCTGGATACGGAAAACAGTGAGCTCGTCTTCTCCCTGCTCCAGCGGCTGGCCCACGAGGAGGGCTACTGCGTCATCGTTGTCACCCACGACCTTACCATCGCGGATATGGCCGACGAGGTCCTGCGCTTGAAGGACGGCGCACTGGTAGATTAGGAGCTGTTTTATGAAGAAGGCATTGTGTTTTTTGCTGGGGTTCTCTCTGGTTTTCTGTCTGACGGCCTGTCAGAAGGAGACGCCCGCCCCTGAGAAACCGGTATCTGAGGAAAAACTGCCCGATGCGGTGACAGAAAATGATCCCGCGAAAGAGCAAGCGGCCAGGCCGGGGCTGTTCTGGGAAATGGGCATCGCCCCGGTGGAGTACGAGATGGACTGGACGGTGGAGGGGACGGCGGAGACCTATGTCCTGGAGCTGACGGACCCCAAATATCAGGGCCGCGCAGGCGGCAGTGAGGGCAGCCGCGCCGCCGCCGGCTGGCTGGCGGAGCAGTTCAGCCGGGTGGGGTTGCAGAAGCTCCCGACCCTTGGGAGCTGGAAGCAGACCTATCAGACCACGGTCACAGCCGTTCTTCCCGGGGAAGCGTTCCTCGTCTCCCCCGACGGACAGGAAACAGAGCTGAAACTGGGAGAGGATTGGGTGTTCCGGGCCTCCCCGGACGCGGTGGACCTTACGGCCCCGCTTTCCACAGACTACGCCCTTTACAGCGACGGCAAGGCCATATGGGATGCCGAAGCGGACCCCAAGAACGCCAGCCGGAAGCTCTGCTTGATAACAGGAGATGTGTCCAGGGGGATGCCCTACACCAATGCGAACGGAACTCCCAGCCGCATCCTCGTCACAGAAGCTGTCTATGAGCAACTGAAAAAGGACGGGTATCAGATCCATTTGCAACTCCCTGATGCCGTCGATGAAGAGGGCAGTGCGGAGAATGTCGTCGGGTTCCTTCCCGGGAAAGACCCCACAAAGGCGGTGGTCCTCGGCGCGAACTTTGACGGCCCGGGCCAGTGCGGGCCGCTCCTGATGCCCGGCGCTTACAACAACGCCTCCGGCGTTGCAGCGCTGGTCCAGACAGCGGCTTGGCTGGCGCAGGCGGAGGAACTGCCCTGTGATGTAATTTTTGCCGCCTTCAACACAGAGGATAACCGCCAGAACGGTTTTGTTGCGCTGTCTGACCATATTGAGGAACAGTATACGCAGATCCGCATGGTCAACTTGAAGTGTATCGGTTGGAGGGGTCAGCCAATAACAGTCTATGGAGTAAATTCAGAAGCCGCTCTGCGGGGCAGTCTTGCTGGCGGTCTGGGGCTCCAGTACGCTGACCGGGATATCGCTTCAAGCGCAGGCGCATCCAATCAGGAGACGGTGAGCAGTGTCACCCTGTTTCAGGACGCCTGCCTGAGCGATGCGGACATCACGGCTGCGTTGAACACCGTCTATGATACCGCCGGCAATCTGGATCATGCCATGCTGGATGACATCGCAAAAAAACTGGCGGCGTGGGTCATCGAACGCGGAGATGAGCCGCTGACTTCCTATGTGGTGTACTGGTAAAATGCTTATGTTTCAGAGCCTGTTTAGTATCTTTTTAGAAGCAAGTGAATAAAGGCGAGAGAAATCATTTGAAAAGAATTCTGCAATTTGCGCTCACTGTTTTTCCAAAGCCTGCGATATTTGTCGAGCCAAGCAAAAGAGCGCTCGACAATCCATCGCTATGGCAGAACAGCAAAGGTATGAAATTCATTTCGTCTGACGATTTCAACTTCAGCCCCGGAGAGCTTTTTGATTTCGTTGGCAAAGTTCTCTCCCGTGTAACCTCCGTCCGCAAGGAGTTTTTAAGCAGAGATAAGTGAATTTACTTGGCAAAAAAATACTTCTGCAAGACAAATATGGCTCGACAATATAAGTCGAATCTGATATAATTATAACATCATGAACTGCCGGATGAAGGGATTGTTCTTTTTGCATATGGCCTCCAGCTTCTCCAGGTCCCTCCAGATTCGTTTCTGAACTTGGAAAGGCTTCTCCCCCTCCGTCTCTTGGCAAAGAACCCTGTCATTTCGGATTTTCTTCTACAATTTGTCCACGCCGATATCGTCCTTACCCGTCAGCATCAAAAACTGCCGGGAGGGCAGGCCCAGCTTTTCAAACAGCTTGTTCAGGGTGGTGAAAGAGGGGGCCTGTATGTTATTCTCGATGCGAGAGAGGTGTTTCCGGCTACGGATGCCTTCACACAGGAAGACCTGTGACCATCCTCCGTCCTCGCGCTGCTACTTGATGTAAGCGCCAATCAGCATTTTTTCTATAAATTGCGTTCTCCGTTTCAGGTTGAAATGGGCAGGGATTTTGCTGTTTTCTCTATTACGTGACACTTTTTGGAAAAAGTCAACAGCAAAAATGTACTATTTTGCGGGATTTGAAATGTCCGCGAAATGTTGTAGACAGGGTCCACAGACTATATATGGTATACTAGTATCAGCAAGTCGAAAAAAACGTGTTCACCGGCCTTTAGCCGTTGAATAAATACATTTTTTTGGAGGTAATCACTATGAAGAAGTCCCGGAAACTGCTGGCGTTGGTGTTGGCGATGATGATGACGTTCTCCCTCATGTCCATGAGCGCCGCCGCTTATGGCGAGGAGCATGAGCACGACTGCGCCGTGTGCAGTGAGGATGAGGTCATTCAGCCCAGAAGGCCGAGTGCAATGTGTTCCTATTGTGGAACAATGCAAATAGTTATTGAGGAAGGGCCTTGGTCTGCATCAAGTAATCCTTATTCTCGTTGCGCGGCGCATCGATGGATTGACCATCTGCATACGTACGATAGCAAATTTTATGTGTTTGAATGCGGACATGCAGTTGAAGTACGAAACAACGATGTTTGCCATTGGGGAGAGTAATATGCCGCATAAGAGGTGGCATGTCTCTATATTGCCATTGGTTTTTGTGATATCGCTGGTCCTGACTGCCTGCGGGAGCGCAGGCAGTCAGGACCCTGCGGTTTCTACTTTGACCTATGCTGTTTTAGGTGAGGGTGCCCTTGTCAAGGCCCAAGGAATGGTGAAAGAATTCAACAAATCCCACCAGGATATCAAGGTAGAGGTGAAGGAATATCTCAACGAGGACGGGAGGAGCGGTAAGGAGCGTTTATTCGTTGAAATAGCAAGCGGCAAAATCCCGGATATCATTGACCTGGGCAGTGATGCTGAGACATCAAGTATGCTTCCCTACCATCTCCTCGCCACGGAAGGTTATTTGGAGAATCTGTGGCCCTACATTGAGAACGACCCGGACCTGGGACGGGACGGCGTGATGGAGGCACCGCTGAAAGCCGCTGAGGTAAACGGCGGCCTTTATACTGTTTTTGGTGGAGTTCATATCGAAACCCTGGCGGGTGCGGAAAACTTGATAGGTGACCGGAAAAGCTGGACTCTTGCGCAATTGCAGGAGGTATTTGCATCTATGCCAGAGGATTCCACTGTCTTGGCCTATTGTACTGAAAAACAAGGAGCGTTCGACAACATATTCCGCCACAGCCTGGAGAACTATGTGGACCGGGACAGCGGAACGTGCGACTTTACCAACGAGAATTTCAGATCTTCTCTGGAGTTTGTCAACAGCTTTCCATTTAAGTTTACAGGACTGCGGGAAAATATCAATACAGAAGTGGCTGAACGGGTTTTTAGCGGGCGTCAGATGCTGGAGAAAGCCTATCTGGGGTCCCCGTTGTCTATACAACAATATGATGCCTTTTACGGGAGCGGCGGAAGGGTTGCGTTCATTGGGTTTCCTACAGAAGATGGGAGTGCAGGAAGCACTTTCCAGGTGAGCACACGACCGCTGGCGATGTCCTCCGTCTGTCAGAACAAGGAGGCCGCATGGGAATTCCTTCGCGAGGTGCTTTTGCCGCAATACGATAATATGGATGATATGATTGATGATAACGCATTCTACTCAACTCCTGTCAACCAATCAGACTACAATATGATGATTAAATGTGTCATGACTAGGGATGTTTGGGAGCAGATAAATGTGCTTGGGTTTCCCACATTGGAGATCCACCATTCGACCCAGGAAGAGGTAGATCGGTTTGAGGACCTGTTCAACAGCATCGAAACGATCAACCTTTATGACCCGACGGTCTATGACATTGTCTACGAGGCCTGCGGCCCCTACTTCGCCGGGGACAAGACCATAGATGAGACGATAACCCTGATCCAGAACCGGGTGTCGCTCTACCTCAACGAGTTGCAGTGAGCCGCCGTACTCCACGACATTTTCCGTCCACTACATATTTTGAGACGCTGGGGGCCCATCCATGGACCTCCAGCGATTTCATAGCGGAAACTGTGGACAATGTGCCGTTACAGCTTGAAGATGGACGGAAAATTATGTTTGAGTGCATACTTGGGGTCGCCTATATAAACATATGGCCTGGTCCAATTTCTTCGCTGAACCCCTCATTTTGCAAGGGTTTCAGCGGTTCTAAAGCGTTGCATCCGCAAATAGGGGCCGTTTTAAGCAGTCCGAGTACAAAGACACATCCATGACCAAATGTGGACACTGAATCCGTTGGTGCAGGACGGATTGACAGTCTCTATATGCGGATGTGTGGGCTGAGAGCAGGACGGAATCTGCGTCTGTTAAAGAATCGATATAGGTTGAGCTCAGGAAAATGCCGTTTTGTACGAACTGGACGATGTAGCCTATATCCCGCCGGATGTATTGCAGCTGCTTTTTGATAGCGGAACGAATCGCCTTGGTGCTGCACTTTTTGCTCTTGGACAGCCTCAGAAAGTCCCGGCGGGCACACTTGCGGTACATCCTCGGCTTCTTTTCCCCGGTGCTTTCGCAGATCTCGTCCACTGTCTGCTCCAGCTTCTCCCGTGCCTGATTGAGCAGATTTACATCCTGGGGATAGGCGATGTCCGTAGGGCAGCAGGTGGCGTCCAGCACCAGTGTGCCGTCGTTGGGAGGATCGTTGTTATCCTCATCGTTCCCGCTTTTCTCCGGCCGGGGGATCGATGCCTCCAGGATCGCCGCCATGTCCTCTTCGCTGAACCGTTTCCGGAATGCCACCAGCGTAGACGCCCCAAAGGGGCACGGCCCATATTCCTTCATTCCAATGAAATATTGCAGATATGGATTTTCACCAATGTGCTTCACCAGCCATACGTCGCTGCACTTCAGCCGCCGCTGGATCAGCAGCGCGCCGAGCGCCATCCGACAGGGATGGGCCGGATGACCGTTGTTCACAAACTGCGCCGCGTACCGCTCCTCTGCCGTCTCCCAGGGGACCAATGCCGCCAGTTTGACCCAATCATTTTCAGGGTCCAATTTTCCATACGGAAATACATAATCCTCAATTCGAAGCTGCCTGCTGTCCTTATACATCTGCTCCGCCTCCTTATGTGCAAGCTTTTATGCCCTTGCTGCTGTATTTTCCTTACAGCTATTATATCATTTTTCTGTCTCATTTGCTTGTCTTTCAACGGCTTTGGGATTGCGGAGCAGGTCCTAAGTAGAGGGGGACATTCCAGCGTATGCCAGTAGTTTGTCGGGAGAATCAAAGCGAGAGAAGTCCCCGACTTCGGCCAGGATGATAGCGCCCATGCGGTAGCTGATCCCTGGAATGGTAGTAATGGGAGAGTGCAGTTCGTCCATGATGGACTGGATCGCAGCCTCAATTTCTTCAATCTCGGCATCCAACTCGCGGATGAGGCGGATGGTGTGTTGCAACTCCAAAGACTTGGCGGGCATTGAGGAGCCAATGGAATGTTTGGCGGTGTCCCGTATAATCACCGCCATATCCCGTCCATAGCGGCCCTGAGAGGCATCAGTCAACAGAGTTTTCAGCCTGGTCAGGTGTGCGGCGGCAATCTGTTTTGCTCCCGGAAACTCGGACAGCAGCGTATAGACAGATGTCATGTGAAGTGTCGGAAGCAGTTCTTCCAACTCCGGGAACAGGATGCAAACCAGTCTGAAAACAGAAGTTTTTAATTTGGCTCGTTCTTTTACCTTATCAAAACGGTATCTCGTGAGTGACTTTAGCTCCTCATTGTGGTGCGATATGTCCGTGTAGGGCCTGAGGCTTGCATCGGACAAAAAGGATAAGTGGAAGGGAGGGAAATACAGAAGAATCATCCGGGAAATGGGTCTACCGGGTAAAGTGAATCAAGCCGCCAAGTAGGGCCTGTCAGCTAGAATCAGATTTGCCAAAGCAAGCACCATATTCAGTTTTTTGGCGGTCTGCCTTTTGCAGACCGCAGTACCTTGTATTCCGGTATCCGAAGCTGCCCTTGACTACCGCGAAAACATGCTCGACTTTTGCTCTGACAGAGGATTTTTTCCCGCTCACGGCATTTGATCTGCGCCTTGTACCTAAAGTGCCACATGTTCCCCTTCTTGGTGAAATGGGCCTCTGGGTCCCGTTTCTTCTCCTTGATTTTGGTGCTGGAGGGTGCGGAAATCAGCATCGAATCCACAATCGTCCCCTTCTTCAGCATCAATCCACGTTCTAGGAGCAGTCCGGCCACCCGTGCAAACAGCTTTTCCTGTATCCCATTGCGCACCAGCAGATTCCGAAACCGCCCCAGCGTGTCTCCGTCCGGTACCTGATTACTGGAATCTATCCCGTAGAAATCTGAAAACGCACGGCTGTCGATCACTTCCGCCACCGTTCCATCATCTGACAGTGTGTACAGATTTTGTAGCACATACAGCCGCAGCAACAACTCGATTTCGTAGGGCTTGTTCCCGTTCTCTCCTTATATAAATAAGCACGTCCGGATCTCTTCCACACATTCTCCCCACAGTATCAGATGATCCATCTGCTCCGAAAATTTTTTTCTTTGTCCGCGCCTGTGACCACTCGTCCATCAGTCCGGATAGGCTTAGGACCATTGTTCTTTGAGATAGTGTAGCAACTTACCCAGTGCGGATTTAGGGACCACAGAGCCAGAGACGGAATTTGCCTATGACAGCAATGCGTTCAAGATGGGTTTTTCTTCTCCAGACGCTGCTGATGCCATTCTTTCCGGAAAAGGCCGACAAATTTCTTCTCCCAGGCAAATAGATTGTTGCAGTATTGTAGGCTGGTGAGTGCGGTGTAACCCTCCCGTTTGTCAGGCGGTAGGGCGATTAAGGCTTCGTTGAATTTACACCATGTGTGTGCCCAGCAGCCCACGACATAGATAAATTATGGAAATAGGCAATGACTGGGTATCCGTCCAAATCGAAAAAATTTTGAAAGAGATAGCTTTTCGGGCTACTCCTTTGTGCCAATCGTTGACGCCTTTACAGATGTCCGAACCATATAAAAATGCGGGGGTTGCCGCTATACAGCCCCGCCACTCACCTCCACCGGGGTGTAAGTTTGCCGAATCTCCTATGGTCAGTATAGCGGATTTTATAAGCGAAAGCACCCCCTGTTTCAGCACCTCGTTGGTGCCTTTCGCAGAAAGGCGGATTATAAATATGTTACACCAAGTTAAATCGTTAGCTAGATCCATCTGGTACTGTGTTAAAATTGCGTGGAGCTCCTCCAAAGTTTATACAATTATTCGGCTGATGAGCAACATACTTGTTCCATTTATTTCAATTTGTTCTACATATATTATTAAACGCATCCTTGATAACTTGGTTCTTGGTGGCGAATTATCATTTCAGCGTATCACCTCTCTACTTGCGCTTGGGTTGCTCCTCACTATTTTAAGTCTGTTGATTCAAAGAGCTGCTGGATATGCACAAATAATGCATAGTAATATTATTCAAAAACATATTTCCCTTCAAATTTTAGATAAAGCTATGTCATTCGATATTGCAATGTTTGATAATTCTCAACTTTTTGATAAGTTTACCGCTGTACGGACTGACGCTCTCTATTTGTCCAATATTATGTGGAGTGTCTTGGAGTGTTTCAGTGCATGTTTTTCATTAATTTGCTCTTTCGTAATTCTATCCCAACAAAATATATGGTATGCTATATGTATTATCCTGCTCATCGTCCCAGCAACATTTGTTAATCACTATTACACACGAAAGCTCTATGAAAATGATTTGCAGCAAACAAACAATGAACGCAAAAAAAACTATATTTATTCTGTTGGATCTTCAAAAGAATATGCACAGGAGATTCGCTGCTGGAACCTTGGCGAATTTTTAAAACAAAGATATACTCATTTATGGAAGATAGCACTACAAACAAGGAAGTCGCTTTCCTTTCGACAGGCATCTGCAGTTTTCTTGCTTTCTCTTCTTCCGGAATTTGCTATTTTCTTAATTTCAGTTCATATTGTGAAGCAAGTATTAAATCAACAATTAACTGTTGGGGATTATACATTTTATAGTGGAGTGATGTCACAAGTTTTGAGTAGTACAATGATACTGATTGAATCAATGATCACCGTGTATAACAATAAACTTAGAATTGATAATATTTCTGCTTTCGAACAAAACTACATTCAAACTATTGTCTCTGGATCTAGAAGTATTGAGAGGATTGAAAGTATTGAATTTGTTAACGTAGGATTTGTTTATCCTGGAACCACTATACAGGTCCTAGAAAATGTAAACTTTTCTATAAAATGTGGTGAAACAGTGGCTTTAGTCGGAAAAAATGGCTCTGGTAAATCCACGATAATTAAACTCCTTTTTCGTTTGTACGATGCTACAGAAGGGAAGGTGTTAATTAATGGTGTTGATATAAGAGAATATAAGTTAGCAGAATTACGTCGTTGTTATGGAATATATTTTCAAAATGGGTCCAATTTCGCTTTTACTTTACTGGAAAATATCATCCTAAATAATGAAAAAAGAGAAAATACAATACGACAGGTTAGAACCCTTTTGCGCGAGTGCGATGCAGAAGATATTATGTCAGCTTGCTATGGTGACATGGACACATATTTATCGCGTAATTTCTCTGCAGAAGGGATTGAATTATCTGCAGGGCAACACCAAAAGGTTGCGATTGTTCGGGCATTGTATGCAAATAGTTCTTGTTTAGTTCTTGATGAGCCCTCTTCTTCACTTGATCCGGAGGCGGAATTTAAAATATTTGAAAATTTAAAAGAGCGCACAATAGGGAAAATAACATTACTCACTTCGCATAGGTTAACTAATGTCCATTTGGCGGATTGGATCATGGTACTAGAGTATGGACATATCATTGAACAAGGGACTCGACAAGAACTTCTCCAAAAAGAAGATAGCCGTTTTAGCGAACTTTACCAATATCAGGCGAAAAAATATACAACTGACTAGCATGGGGTAAAAGACATGTCAAAGTATTATAGATTCTCAAAAAATAGACTTTTTTAACAGATGGTATATTCTAAAAATGATACTTCTTTATATTTATGCCCAAAAGATCATTCTACAAGAAAGGAAATCAACTGTTTACTTACGGTTGACGCGATGACCGCTATGAAGAAAAAAATGCTGTATTTTCTGTTGCTGTTGGCCGCTCTGCTGCCAGCCTGTGGCACGTCACAAATGGCTGACTCGATTTGGCAGGATCCCGCTGTTGTGTCTCAGAGCAATGAAAGATTATCGATCTTTTATATTGGAGAGAATAAAGACAGTGAAATGATGAGGGCGGCGCTGGCCAGCTATAAGGAGCTGTACCCTGATGTGGAAGTGGGATTAATCAAATCGGACGCAGGTGCGTCTTATGAAGCCATGATGGAATTATATAACCAGACTGCCGCCCAAATCATGACCGGTGAGGGACCGGATGTCTTTATCATCAACGATGAAGTAATGGATGTCGAAAAGCTGGTCCGGCAAGGAATTTTTGCTGATATGGACCCCTTTTTTCAGGCGGATCATTTTGACTGGGAGCCATATAACCAAACAATAATGAATGGAGGTGTCTGGAACGGCAAACGCTTTGTTATCCCCTTAAGTTATACTTTCCCGCTCCTTATTACCAGTCAGGCGGCCCTGGATGATACAGGGTTTGATGTGAACGCCTGCAAAGACTTTAAGGGATTTCTGGAAGAAACGATGCGCTTTCTGGAGGATCCTGCACAGACCCGCCGCCTGTTCTATGGTACATCATCGGTCCTTTCCGAAGAAAGCGAATGCTTTGGCATTCCCATTATCGATTATGACGCCCGAGGCGTTGACCTGTCATCGCCATTGCTTCAGCCAATGCTTCAGTGGCGTAAAACTCTATTGGAAAAGGATCCAAAGCGAATATATGATATTACCGGTGGTCTGGGTGGCGCGGCAGCTATCCGGGATGGTCAGGCGCTATGGACAAATACGATACTTGGACCGCTGTACGGCTTTTACTATGATTTTGGCGCTCTTAAAACTTTGGGGGATGCGGTTATGATGCCGATTCGAGATGTGAATGGAGGTATTCAGGCAAAACTTCAGTATTGTGTGGCCGTCAGAGGAAACAGCGAGAACCTACAGAATGCCTATAATTATATAAAGCTCCTGCTCAGTCCGCACATACAGCACGCAATTAACCGCCAGGTATTATCTGTTCTAAATTCCGCCAATGACTACTTCTATCAGAAAGCGGCTCGGGGAGATACACACTTTGCTATGGCGGGCACAGACCAATTTACCAGCACAGTCGAATCGTATTATGCTACCGACTGCCCCACTTTGGACGAGTATCAGCAGTTAGTGAGTTTTGCTCAGGAGATTACCGGAACCTATTACGGCAGTCATTCAGACCTGTATAACCTTATGCGTCCTTTTTTACTTGAAGGCGTAGACTATGAGGAGACGCTGAAGGTAACTCAGCACACGTTGGAGATATATATTACAGAATAATGGGAGATTTGGGATAAGCATGAAACTGAAAAAACAGGATTCTTTGAAAGGAGTCGCCCTCGTTTTCCCCTTTCTGATTGGATTTGCGTTGCTGTATCTCATCCCTTTCGGCTGGAGTGTCCAAAAGACTTTCACTGCCGGGGTAGGCGGCGTTCGGTTTGTCGGAGCATGGAATTATTTTGATTTATTCCGGAGCTCCGCATTCCGTCTGGCGGCGAAAAATACACTGCGCTTCATTATCGTCGGTGTTCCGCTGCTTATGGCGCTATCCTTTTCCCTGGCTTTGGCCCTGTACCAGAATTTTCGGGGTGCAAGCCTTTTTCGCTCGATGTTTCTGCTGCCCATGGTGATTCCGGTTGCCGCTGTGGTCACTGTGGTTCAGGCGTTCTTTGGAGACAGCGGGATGGTAAACAGAATGCTGGAGCTACTGGGATTTCCGCTGCAAAGCTGGATGCAGTCCGAGTTGGCGTTCCCCCTGTTGGTGGGATTGTACATATGGAAGAACTGCGGATATAACATGATTCTGTTTCTGGCGGGACTCAGCGCTATTCCCCAGGACTTTACTGACGCCGCGATCTGCGATGGTGCCTCAAGGAGCGGCATCCTGCGTAGAATCATCCTCCCTCTGATGGTCCCCAATTTCTTCTTTGTGTCCGTCATCTCTGTCATCAACGCGTTCAAATCCTTTCGAGAAGCTTATTTACTGGGGGGATCCAGGCCCCATGAAAGTATTTATATGCTCCAACATTTCATGAACAATAATTTTATAAACTTGAATTATCCACGCCTTTGCACAGCTGCTCTGCTGATTTTCCTTACAATTTTTCTCCTGGTTCTGCTGCTATTTCGTGTGAAGAGAAAGTTTGAAGTGATTTTATGAAAGTAAAACGGACTCGCACCCTGTTCAAGATCCTTGTCCTGGCATTACTGGCGTTTTTTTCATTGGGACCAATGCTGTATACTTTTCTGAATTCTTTTTCATGCGGTGCTTCCTACGGACTATTTCCTGAATGCTGGTCAATACAGGGATGGAAAGAGGTATTGTGGAACCGGCCGCACTATCTTGCTAAATTCTGGAATTCTATAGGTCTTGCCGTAACAATTGTTCTGGGACAGATTTTTCTGTCTTGCCTCGCAGGCTACGGCTTTTCCAGATTCTGCTTTCCAGGGAAACAAGTATTATTCTTTTTGGTGATTCTGCTAATGATGATGCCCTATCAGGTGACGCTGGTTTCCAACTATTTGATGCTGGACAAATTGGGGCTGGTGGGAAGTCAATGGGCCTTGATCCTTCCGGGGATGTTCTCCCCCTTTGGGGTGTTTCTGCTCCGGCAAGTGTTTGATACCTGCCCAAGTGACATTTTGGAGGCGGCCCAATTGGATGGAGCGGGGACCCTGCGTATTCTTCTTGGAATCCTTATTCCCAGGTGTCGGGCAGGCGTCATCTCTTTGGTTATTTTGAGCTTTATTGATGCTTGGAATATGGTAGAGCAGCCTATCGTGTATCTGAAAAGCGAGTATAGCTATCCATTGTCTGTTTTCCTTGCCCGAATGGATGGTCAAAATATTGGCGTGCAGTGTGCCTGCGGTGTGGTGGCGGCATTGCCAGTGGTGTTGCTGTTTTTGTACTACGATCAGGAGTTGACGGAAGGAGTTACCCTGTCACAGCTATAGAAAGGACTATAAATGAGCAAATTCAAAAAGCACCAAAACAACAGGACCCACAAAGACGAAGGCCATTGGAAAAGGGCAAAATGAGGCCAAGGGAGAAGAAGAAGTGAGCCTGAGCGAGGACGAGCTGCAGACGGTCAATCGCTATGGTAGCCCTGACGAAGACCGGCATCTTGTTTGTCTGCGCAAGCTCTGTGCCCGCCTGGAAGCTCTCGCATTTTTGCGTTTCTTCCAGCCGGGCATCATCCCACTTCCAAATGGCTATAGGTTGTCCGGTGGACCGAACCGGTCTCCGCGTAGTCCGTCATCTTGCAGCTGCTCTCTTTCACGCAGCTGGACAGGATCATCTCCTGGTGCCGCCGCTGGGGCGCGCTCGTCAAAAAATCGAAGTGCTTCTCAAAAAAGAATTTGCGTATCTGCTCTTTCGGCGCTATGATCTCCACAAGGCATTCCCCCTTGTGTTTTGTGGTTACCGGCGCTTCCAGTATAGCACATCAGGGTTATGCCTTCCTTTTTTCATTTTGCGAATTTGCTCATTTATAGGAAAGGATTTGTTATGGTTCGGAAGAGAATTATCCGATGGATATCGTGCCTATTTCTTCTTGTGTTGCTAATATTTACTGTCATTTCTAATTCTGTATATCAGGCGTCCTTACCCAGAGTGCGCACACGGACAGTAGAGCAGGAAGTCGGCAAACTATTGGACGGGTACGGCTTATGGGAAACTTTTGCATGGATCCCACGAGACTGCGTCTTCCCCAGCGGCAGCGAAGATACGGTATGCCTATATCGGGTTTTGCAGCGGGGCGGGCAGTTTACCAGTACCGAAGATTATGTGGAGGCGGAAGAAGTCCTGGTTTTAGATGAGCGGGAGGATGCGGTCCTGGTGGAAAATTACTATCTGGGTTTTTATGAGGAATTGGTCTGTGAAAGCAATTTACCCTTAAAGAACGGAGAAACCGTCATCTATCTGAACTCGGAAGAATAGGAGGACAGCATGTTCACAATTGCAATTTTGGATGATGGTATAAATTCTTCTTGTTTTCCTCTTTTAAAACATATAAAATATTCAATTGCTGTAACAAGCGAAGGCATCATTTCCAAAGTATGCGAGCCAGATAAAATAACTCACGGGACATTGTGTGCTGCCATTATACGCTTATATGCCCCAGATGCAGAATTGATTAGTGTTCAGGTGATAGACCCTGTAACTTTAAAAGGCTCAATTAGGCAAATTCGTTGTGCATTAGAATGGTGCATTTCTCATGATGTCTCACTGATTAATCTCAGTATAGGTGATGTCAATTTTGAGGATTGGGTATATCTGCGCCCAACAATTACAAATTTGGTCAGAGCTAACATACCTCTTATCTGTGCTTGTTCCAATGACGAAATTCCGTCTATTTTTACAGAGTTTTCTTGGCCAATTTCTGTGGAGAGGGGGGAAGCATTGTGGGGAAATCAATACTATCCACAAGAGCAGAATTTTCTTGGAAGTGATTTTTATGCGTCAAGCACACACATGTTTATCACTTCAGAGAAAGTTTCTAAAACATTCTCCTCTCAGAATAGCCATGCTGCTCCGGTTATTACTGCTGAAGTATATCGGCTTTTTAAGGAGTTCGGGAAACTGCCAACTCAAAGACTACGCCACCTTTTACAAAAAAAATCTACAGATAACGGTTTTCACATCAAGCTATGTCCCGATTTTATTGATACAGCTGTAATGATAGGACAGCCTCAATACCCTCAAGAATTTTTAACCTTTTCTAAAACAGAAGGAGAGAAAAGAGATTCTCCGGTTTTTCTGGCTGTATTTCCCAATACTTCATTAGATGTAGAACTTGTAAAGAAAGAGATAATCTCTTATAAAAATAAAGTGTTAGGACTGGTATACGCTGGTACTGCAACGGATGATATTAAAGAAATAGCGAGACAAATAGGATGCCTGTTTTGGGATGAGTCAGAATATATCGGGGCAGCAATTAGGTTTCCTCAGCAATCCGATAAATCAACAGCTATAAAGATTTTATTTCATGGTTCATCCATGCTATCGATATATTTGGCTCAATCTTTACATGAAAAATTGATTGTTAACGGATATAGAAGCAAAGTATTTTCTGATTGGCCGCAAGCATACTGTTTAGGTATGATTTTTTGGGTGATGCCTATTGTTGCTTCTTCATATATTTGTTCATTGGCAAACTATTATAAGCTTGATATAGTATTAGTCTGCAGTGATCAGGTTGATTTGCAATTCGATATGACTATTTCATGCGAAGGAAACTCGATTTTGCTGAGATATGATGATTCCCAGAAGAGGTATAGTACTGTTGAATTTTCCTTCGATCAAATCATTAAGGATATCCTGGCATTGCTTTTGTGATTTTTAGGTACCACGGCTGGAGTTGGGTGCTATAGTCGATAAGCTTGAGAATCGGCAAAAAGAGGACGAGAGGAAGTGAGGCGTATCAAGAAGGAGGGCGCAGTGTCGCCCTCTTCTTGATGGGCATTGACTATTTTTCGAATGAAAACTCATTAATGACTGGACTGTGCATTAAACAATGCGGGGGTTCTTGTAGTTTCTCCAGTCCAGGCGTTGGACACAGCGGTCGCAATATTTCATGAACTCACGCTCAAGAGTAACGCCGCATTGCGGACAAACAAAGAAGCTGGTATCCGGGAAAACCATAAGATCGGAGACCGTTTGAGGAATGCGGAAGTGAGTAAGGGATAGCAGGAAGTGCAGAGACACGGTTATCTGCTGAGAATCAGCCTTGGTCTTCATTCCTCATCAGATGCGGACATCAAATCGTCAATAGGAACACCGAAGATAATGCTGAAACGAGAAACCAGATCAGCTGAGGGGTTAGTTTTTTCGCCGCGTTCCAGAGCGCCAATGTAACGGATAGAGGCATCCGCCAGTTCGGCAACGAGAGCATGAGATTGGTTGTTTTTTTACGAGTGGAGCGGAAAGCAACTCTATTAAACGTACTTCTCACCATTTTCATTGACCTCCTTCCTGCCTACAGGGTACAGGAAGGAGGAAAAAGTGGTGAGGCTCTACAGTTCCCATTTTGTCGAACAAGCGCAAAAAGGGGGATGAATGGAAAGGGCTCTGCCAGCCAGAGGAAGCCAGCAGAGCCCAAGGATCAGTTCTCATACTCAGGAAAAGGGATATAGAGATATGGGAGCGGACGGCTGACCAAGGATTGGACAGCGCATGCTTTCTGGGCATCTGTTGTCCAGCGTACACCATCTACCCCCGGTGAGATGCTTCTCCTGAGCATTTCCCGAATCGCTAAGGCCCGCGCTGTCCATGAGTTGACTAACTGGTGTTGAAGTCGGTCAACCCTGTCCCATTCCCGGTTATAGGCGGCATAGGACAGATCCTGCTGCATAGATAATAGAATATCCTCCAGACGTTCCCAGTCAATAGCACGCCAGACCGCTGCCATATCATCGTCATCCATT
>OFGX01000666.1_pt1 | contig 24510 bp, 14 predicted proteins | sample 1521831 | NCBI WGS metagenome assembly OFGX01 (sample SAMEA3504080, study PRJEB24116) | mouse gut metagenome | biome: mouse gut; feature: mouse-associated habitat; material: faeces | place: Denmark | collected 2011 | reverse complement strand
TCCCCCGGTGGGAAAATCCGGGCCTTTGATGTATTCCATCATCTGCTCCGTATTGATATCCGGGTTTTTCATATAGGCTTTTACGCCTTCTATCACTTCTCCAAAATTGTGGGGAGGAATGCTTGTAGCCATGCCTACGGCAATCCCTTCCGCACCGTTTATCAGTAGATTGGGCACTTTTACCGGCAGTACGGCGGGTTCTTTTTCGGTTTCGTCAAAGTTCGGCACAAAATCCACGACGTCTTTATCCAAATCCGCCAGATACGCTTCCTGCGTAATCTTTTTTAACCTGGCTTCCGTATAACGCATGGCGGCCGCCCCATCCCCTTCAATGGAACCGAAGTTTCCGTGCCCGTCCACAAGGGGCAGGCCTTTTTTAAACTCCTGTGCCATTACCACAAGCGCTTCATAAATAGAACTGTCGCCGTGAGGATGGTATTTACCCATGGTATCCCCTACGATACGGGCGCATTTGCGGTACGGCTTATCGTAGCGTATGCCAAGTTCATACATATCGTAAAGCGTTCTTCTCTGCACCGGCTTTAAGCCGTCCCGTACGTCCGGCAGCGCCCTTGCAATAATCACGCTCATCGCATAGTCAATGTAGGACTTCTGCATCAGTTCCGAGTATTCTGTCCGGATGATCTGTTCTGTTTCTGTCATTTTTGCATTCCTTCCTATACATCCAGCTGTGCGTCCTGCGCGTGTTCATAAATAAACGCCCGGCGCGGCGGCACATCGGTTCCCATTAACATTTCGGTGACGTCGGACGCCATTCGGGCGTCTTCAATTTCCACTTTTTTCAAAATCCGGGTTTTGGGATCCAGCGTCGTCTCCCAAAGCTGATCGGCGTCCATTTCGCCTAAGCCTTTATACCTCTGTAAAGTAAAGCCGCCCTTATGGCGTTTCCGGTATTTTTCAAGCGCCGCGTCATCGTAAAGATACTCTTCTGCCCCGCGGGACGGAATCGCCTTATACAACGGCGGCATTGCAATATACACATGCCCCTCAAAGATCAGTTCCGGCATAAAGCGGTAAAATAACGTCAGCAAAAGCGTGGATATGTGCGCGCCGTCCACATCCGCGTCCGCCATAATAATAATTTTGTTATACCGAAGCTTTGTAATGTCAAAATCATTGCCGAAGCCTTCGGAAAACCCGCAGCCAAACGCATTGATCATGGTTTTGATTTCGGCGTTTGCAAGCACCTTGTCAATGCTGGCCTTCTCCACGTTTAAGATTTTTCCGCGTATTGGAAGAATCGCCTGAAAACTGCGATCCCTGGCCGATTTGGCGGAACCGCCCGCCGAATCTCCCTCGACAATAAAAATCTCGCAGGCCGAAGCGTCCCTGCTTTCGCAGTTTGCCAGCTTGCCGTTGGAATCAAATGAAAATTTCTGTTTTGTCAGAAGGTTGGTTTTGGCCCGTTCTTCGGATTTACGGATTTTAGCGGCTTTCTCGGCGCAGCCCAATACGGCTTTTAAGCTTTCCAAATTTTTGTCAAAATAAAGCGGTATCTGATCGCCGGATACCTTTCCGACAGCCCTTGCCGCGTCCTGGTTATCTAATTTGGTCTTGGTCTGCCCTTCAAAACGCGGATCCGGGTGCTTTACGGAAATCACGGCGGTCATGCCGTTTCTGACGTCCGTCCCGGTAAAGTTGGCGTCCTTTTCCTTTAATACGCCAAGTTCCCTGGCATACTGGTTTAACAGCGTTGTAAACGTTGTTTTAAACCCGGTTAAATGGCTTCCGCCTTCTGCATTGTAAATATTGTTGCAGAACCCCAGCACGTTTTCGTGAAATTCATTGGTATACTGAAACGCCGCTTCTACGGCAATCCCCTCGTTTTCCCCGCAGAAATAGACCACATCGCAGACGGCCTCGGAATTTTTGTTTAACTCCGCGACAAACCCGCGGATGCCTTCTTCTTCGTGGAATACTTTTTGCTGCGGCTCCGGCAGACGCCGGTCTTCATAAATAATTGTAAGGCCGGGGTTTAAATAGGCCATTTCGTGCAGGCGGCTTTTAATTTCCTCTCCTTTGAAGCGTATTTTTTCAAAAATTTCCGCGTCCGGCATAAAATTGATGGCCGTTCCGGTCTGTTTTGTTTTTTTGAGCCTGGGCAAAAGCCCGTCTTCCAACTCGATTACGGGAACGCCGCGTTCATAGCGGTCATGGTGGATATAGCCGTCGCGGCTTATTTGTACGTCCATAAATACGGACAGCGCGTTGACGACGGAAGAACCGACTCCGTGCAGTCCCCCGCTCGTCTTGTAAGCCGCATTATCGAATTTGCCTCCCGCATGCAGCGTCGTAAATACCACGCGCGCCGCGGAAACGCCTTTTGCATGCATCCCGACCGGAATGCCGCGCCCGTTGTCTTCTACCGTACAAGACCCGTCCGCTTCTAATGTGACGCGCACCGTATCGCAAAACCCGGCCAGATGCTCGTCTACCGCATTGTCCACAATGTCCGTAACCATCTTTAACACCAGGTCACGCATGTTGCCCCCGTCTAAGACTTTGCGCCGCTCTGCATAGATAATCTCTCTCTGCTCGTTGTTGACTTCATCATACTTTAACAGGTTCTCACGGATCCCGTAGTTATTGTTCTCAATCTTCATCTGAGCCTTCTCAATGGCATTAGAAAGCATCTTGTGTTCAATCTGCTCTCCTTCCGGCACACCCAGGGCCGTAAACATCCCCATAAGCCGCTCAGAACCAAACAGCCGCATCAAATCGTCTTCCAGGGAAATATAGAAACGGGACTCTCCCGGATCTCCCTGACGCCCGGAACGTCCGCGCAGCTGATTGTCAATACGCCTGGCTTCATGGCGTTCCGTGCCGATAATGCGCAGACCTCCCAAAGCCCGCGATTCCTCATCAAGCTTAATATCCGTACCACGTCCGGCCATATTGGTGGCAATGGTCACAGCGCCGTGGATCCCTGCGTCTGCCACAATCTCTGCTTCCAGCTCATGATATTTGGCATTCAGAACCTTATGAGGAATCCCCTTCCGGTTCAGCATTTTGCTTAACATCTCAGAGGTCTCAATGGTAATGGTACCCACCAATACCGGCTGTCCCTTCTCATGAGCCTCCTCCACTTCCTCCACCACAGCCTTGAACTTTTCCTTCTTGGTCTTATAAACTGCATCCTCATGGTCAATCCGGGCTACCGGCTTATTGGTGGGAATGGCAATGGCATCCATGCCGTAGGTATTGCGGAACTCTTTTTCCTCCGTTAAAGCCGTACCGGTCATGCCGGATTTCTTGCGGAATTTATTAAAAAAGTTCTGGAATGTAATGGTGGCTAAAGTCTTGCTTTCCCGCCGCACATTCACATGCTCCTTGGCCTCAATGGCCTGGTGAAGTCCGTCTGAATACCGGCGTCCCGGCATAATACGCCCTGTAAACTCATCAACAATCAGAACCTCGTCATCTTTTACCACATAATCCTTGTCCCTAAACATCAGATAATTGGCCCGCAGCGCCAGGATAATATTGTGCTGGATCTCCAGATTCTCCGGGTCAGCCAGATTTTCAATGTGGAAAAAGTCTTCCACCTTCTTAACGCCGTCCTCGGTTAAGTTCACAACCTTATCCTTCTCGTTGACCACAAAATCTCCGGTCTCCTCAATGTCCTCGCCCATAATGGCGTTCATCTTGGTAAATTCTCCTGAAGCCTCGCCCCGGATAAGCTGATGGGCAAGGATATCACAGACCTCATACAGCTTCGTAGACTTACCGCTCTGCCCGGATATAATCAAGGGAGTCCGCGCCTCATCAATCAGCACAGAGTCCACCTCGTCAATAATGGCATAATCCAAATCCCGCAGAACCATCTGCTCCTTGTATATAGCCATATTGTCACGCAGGTAATCAAATCCCAGCTCATTGTTGGTCACATAGGTAATGTCACAGCCATAAGCAGCCTTCCGCTCCTGGGATGTCATGGGATTTAACACCACACCTACCGTCAGTCCCAAAAACTCATGAATCTTTCCCATCCACTCTGCATCACGCTTAGCCAGATAATCATTGACCGTGACAATGTGGACGCCCTTGCCCATAAGGGCATTTAGATAGGCTGGCGCCGTAGATACCAAGGTCTTTCCTTCACCGGTCCTCATCTCCGCGATACGCCCCTGATGCAGCACAATACCGCCGATAAGCTGTACCGGGAAATGTTCCATATTCAGGGTTCTCCGCGCTGCCTCCCGCACAGTGGCAAAGGCTTCCGGCAGAATGTCATCCAGTGTCTCCCCTGCTGCCAGCCGTTCCTTAAAAATCCGGGTCTGATCCCGCAGCTCCTCATCGCTTTTTTTCATCATGTCCGGGCGCATAGCTTCAATCTTCTCCACAATCGGATAGATCATCTTCAGCTCCCGCTCACTGTGAGTACCAAATATCTTCTCTATGAGATTCATTTTTTTCTCCTAACTCACTTTCTATCTTCTTCAGTTATTTCGTCCCGTCAATCTTATACATTGTAGCACTAACCTTAAATTTATTCAACTTTTTCAATAGTTGTTCACAAAAAATTAATATACCACAAAAATCATTATGGTCAACTAACTAATTTGCACAAAAATTGTGTTCGAAATTCCACTTATCCACATTATCCACATTTTCCCTGTGCACAACTCCTCTGTTTTATCCACACCTGTACTTGTCCTATTTACCACAAAAAAGACTTATACACTAAGTTATCCACATTATCCACATTCCCCAATCCAAAGCCTTCTCCCCTCCCTCTTTCCGAAATAATTTTGTCTATTTATTATAAAGTCCACAAAATTGCAGTTCCAAAAATGCCATTTTGAATCCAAAGAATTGTCGTAACAATTAAACGGTTTCCATTGAGTTTTCCAAACATATATGGTATAATAAGAAAACACACAGATGTGTAAGCAGGTCAGCGCCATGACGGATGGTGACATTGTATTTCAAGACTGCACACGAATGTGTGCAGGTCAGCACTTAAGCGGGTGATGACTTGGTGTACTGAAACTATATTAAAAAAAGGAGCTGATGATTATGCGTTATACGATTACAGGAAGAAATGTCAATGTAACCCCGGGAATCCGCAAAGCTGTGGAGGAAAAGATCGGCAAGCTGGACCGCTACTTTAACCCGGACACCGAAGTAATCGTCACATTGAGCGTGCAGAAGGACCGGCAGAAAATTGAAGTAACCATCCCCGTCAAGGGCAATATCATCCGTGCCGAAGAATCCAGCAGCGACATGTATGTGTCCATTGACCTGGTGGAAGAAGTGATTGAACGCCAGCTCAAGAAATATAAGAATAAAATCATTGACAAAAAGCAGTCTGCTCAGGCTTTTTCAGACTATTTCATCAATGAGGAGACGGAAGACGATGAGGAGATCCAGATTGTTAAGACAAAGCGCTTTGGTATCAAGCCTATGGATCCCGAAGAAGCCTGTGTACAGATGGAACTGCTAAATCATAATTTCTATGTATTTTTAAATGCGGAGACAGAAGAAGTCAATGTAGTATATAAGAGAAAAGGACATTCCTATGGCCTGATTGAACCAGAATTTTAAAAAGCTTCATAGGAAAGAAGGCAGGCTTCCCGAACCAAAGGGCAGCCTGCCTTTTGCCCTGGCCTTCCATCTCCATTTTCCTTGGGATAAGTGTCTGAAAACAGCAGCGCTTTTCGCTTTGGCTATGTAGACGGCATCCGCGCTTGCAAGTTCACGCATACCGTCCAGGTTTCCCTGATCTATCTGAAGCACCAGCTGAATGCGGGCTGCCGTCTGACACTGTCCCTGAAAACATTTAAGAGCCAGGGCCGGGTGAGGCTTTTGCCTTCACAATACCATCATATACCGCTTAAGCTGAAAATGTGCCCGTCCAGATATCCAAACAATAGTATTTCCCAAATTTCTGCAGATCATTCTCTTGGCTTAAGTTCTTTGACGTTCTCCCAAAAGCAGGCACAGCGCCGTACCGGCATTTACGCACGCACGATCTCCTTCACAAGAATCAGACAGTCTCCTGGCCGCACTGCATCTGATGCCAGGTTATTGGTTGTGATGATATTTTCTACTGTGGTGTGAAAACGTTTGGCAATATCCCACAAAGAATCTCCCTCCTGCACCAGATACCCTACAATTCCCGGCATCTGCTGCAGCTTTTTCGTGTCCAAAGGCCCTGTCTCTGCCTTTCGTATCACTGGCTGGCAAACCGGCTGCAGCACAAGCATATCCAGAAGAATCACAGCCTTTACCTCCACTGTGTCCCCACCGATCATGGCTGCTGTAAGCTGTTCCATGTCTGTCTCTAAATACCATACACTATCCGGGCGGATATTAGGCACTTCCGCCTCATAATGAAACGGAAGAAGCTCGGTCACAGACTGTATGGGACGGCTGTCATCATCAGTCAGGTAAAGAATCCTGACTTCCAGGGCTCCGTCCATAACCAGGCTGTTCTCCTTTGCCTCCACCTCATCTAACCGCACCAGCCCTGTACTGTGGCAGATCTGAAGCGCTCTTGGGCCTCCTCCCACAGCCACCTTTTCCGCAATCTTGCACTTTCCGGCATTTTTCGTCAAAATATGGTCAAAATATGCTTCTCCCGTATCCACCTCCAGCTCCCGGTTGGTGGCATAAAGATCACTTAAAATGTCAAGCTGCCTTTCCTCATAAAGCCGGATATCCAGCTCAATCACCGCATCCACATCCAGCTCCCGCATTTCTCCGTCATAATCCGGCTTTTCCTCCACTCCCTTGTGAATCAGCCTGGCTGAGATAGCCGGAATCATTTCCTCCACTGCTCCCTGCATTTCCAGCTCTCCGGAAAAAGGAATAGCCTCCTCCACCCACTGGACCATGGCGCTCTCCCCCTCGCCCTCATAGATCACAAATACCATCAGAGAGCCTTCCAGGTGAATTTTCCCGTCCAAAGGTCTGGTGGTTACCCCGGACAGACGCATTTCCGTCCAAAGAATCCGATCAATGGCAGGCTTTGTTCCGGACAAGGTGATTTCCTCTTTAAGACGGTAGGTATCCTTTCGCCTTAAAGCAATGGCCGCCACATCAATGGTACGCTTTAATGTCTCCACCTGGGGAAGATTATCTTCCTCATCCTCCACAGTCCCCAGCTCCACTGCCGCCTCTGTGTCAAACAGAGCTTCCACTTTTACCTCCAGGGTAATAATCCCCTTGATACTGAGTTTGCGGGAATTAATAATGTCAGTATTCAAATCCTCAAGCTGCCAGCTTATTCCCACATAATCCTTTTCCTCCAGCCCCGGCACATTAACGGTCTCCTCAAAAGGAATCATGCCGCCCAAAGTCTGAAGTCCGCCCTCCTCCTTCCGGTACAGCACATGAAAATTCAGCTTGCCTCGAACCACCACCTTCTCGTTCTGGGTCTTTACAGGCTCCATCTGAATCTCCCCGGTGTCTAAAATCACCTGGGCAATGTCACTCATGGTATCCGGAACAATAAAGTCATCATCCAGCGTCACCTGTGTATTCACCTGATTTTTCCAGCGATTCATATGTATATTCTGCTTTACCAGCTCCAACATAAAAAGCACCCACCTTACTTTCTATTATCCTTTTTTATAGAAAGTGTATGTGAATGCTTTCTGAAATATACCTTTTAAAGAGCATGGCCGGATTCATACTCATCCAGAAAATGGCAGCGCACCCCATTCTTTACATAGCCAATACAGGCGTCCAGGTTTACATTTTCCACACTTTTAAAAATGTTGGTTTCAATGTGAGGATTTACCTGGCGGAAATGGCGGATTAGTTCCTTCATCTCCTGCCTCTTGGATGTGTGAACCTGCTCCTCCATGGCCTGTTCCCTGGCTATCTGCTCTGTAAAGCGGCATGCACATTGAAGAAAACGAAGCCCGTTGTACTCCTTCCATGCCAAGATATGCTCCTCTTTTACCAGATACAGAGGGCGGATCAGCTCCATTCCCTGGAAATTTGTACTGTAGAGTTTTGGCATCATAGTATTGATCTGCGCCCCATACAGCATACTCATAAGGATCGTCTCAATTACATCATCAAAATGGTGGCCTAATGCAATTTTATTGCAGCCCAGCTCTCTGGCATTGGCATAAAGATTTCCCCGGCGCATGCGGGCGCACAGATAACAGGGAGAACCGCCTGCATCTACTACCGTATCAAAGATATCCGATTGAAAAATGTGAACCGGCAGTTCCATCAGAGCCGCATTCTCCTCAATCAGTTTCCGGTTTGCCGGGTGATATCCCGGATCCATCACAAGAAACTTCAGATCAAATTCCATTCTGCCATGGCGCAGAATCTCCTGCATACACTTTGCCAGCAGCATGGAATCCTTTCCGCCGGAAATACACACAGCAATCCTGTCCCCCTCACGAATCAAGTCATATTCATTCAGGGCCCGGACAAAAGGGCGCCAGATTTCCTTGCGGAAGCGTTTGATAATGCTTCTCTCTATGTCATGGCATCGTTCTCCCATATGCTTTCTCTAACTCTCCTGTTCTTTTTCTTTCATCTGTCTCTGCAGCCTTTGCAGCTCTTTCTCCAACTGATGCACCTTTTCCTCCATCTGCTGATACTGCTCCATGGTAACGGCTGCCGCTATCTGCTTTTTCGGAATGGGCACTCCTCCCACCTTTACGGGCCTGGCCGGAATCCCCACTGCAGTTGTATCATTTTCAAGAGGCTTTAAAAGAACCGCGTTGGCTGCAATGGTACAGTTATCCCCCACCTCAAATGCTCCCAGAATTTTTGCTCCGGCGCCCACTGTTACATTATTTCCAAGAGTAGGGTGGCGTTTGCCCTTATTAAGCCCTACCCCTCCTAATGTCACTCCCTGATAAATCGTGCAATGATCTCCCACTACCGTAGTCTCCCCGATGACCACGCCGCAGCCATGATCAATCAAAATCCCGTGCCCCATCTCTGCTCCCGGGTGGATCTCAATCAAGGTAAAAAACCGCGCCACCTGTGAAATAAGCCGTGCCACAAAAAACATTTTATGCTTATAAAACCAATGGGCAAAACGATGCCATATCATCGCATGAACTCCCTGGTACAAAAGCAGTACCTCCAAAGCATTCCTTGCCGCCGGGTCCCTTTCCTGAACCGCCTTTACATCCAGCCAGATATCTTTTAAAATCATAGCTCTTTTCCTCTTTTCCATATTCAGGCATACATGTTCTTTATCATACCATATGACAACCTTTTCTAGCAAGTGCTTCAATCGTATATTTGGTTACTGTGAAAGTCTCGAAATTCTTGCTACAAGTTGTTAAACGTAAGAAAAAGTTCACTTGTAAATCCCTTTCATTTCTGCTATGCTATTGTGGAGAAAATTTAAAGGAGCCGCATATATATGGAATACTATCAAAAGTCTGCTTACCGTTCCAACAAAAAATATAAACAAAAGTCCTCCGGCGGCTTACCGGATCTCCTTTTGTTTTACATACTGCCATTTATTGTATTCAACAGTATCCTCTTTTACTGTGTGGCATCCTCTCCCAAAATAAATCTGGAAATCCAGGATACCAAAGATTATCTGTCCACCCAGGCATCCATGACCATTGAATCCTGGTTTCCCACCAAGTCCATCTCTTTTAATATGGACGGCGAGGAATTGGAGCCAGTCAAGGACAAACGCCGGACCTACTCTGTACCTATAACAAGAAACGGCGTGCTGGAGGTTACGGTGGTCAATTTAAACGGCATGTCCTCCACGGTTTTTAAGCATGTAAATGTGCTGGACGATATTCCCCCTTCCTTTGAAAATGCAACGTTGGAAGACGGAATCCTGATGCTGCGGGTTACAGACAGCCAGTCCTTAGTCAATTCGGACGCCATTTATGCCGTTGATTCCGCAGGCATCCAGCGTGCTCCTCTGTCCGTGGAGCGGATCGAGGACACCATAGACAATACGACCGCTTACAGCATCACTTTTGAGATGGACTTAAACGGCCTTCACGTGTATGTGCAGGACAAAGCCGGCAATGAAGCACAGAAGACCTTTACCACCCACAAGGAGGGGAACTTAGACGTACTGGAGGTAGGCCCCGAGGAAGATCCGACAGACCAGGTGAACGCTGCTCCCGATGCTTTGCCCGCTGAAAATCAGGAGACTGAACCTGCCTCAGAAGAATCCAGTGCTGCTTCCTCCTCAGGCAGCAGCGATGTATCAATCGTAATCGAATAATCCCTTTCCACTGAGGATATTATCTCTGCAATATTTATAAAAGGTTCCCGGAGGTTTGATTCCGGGAACCTTTTTTGTTTTTGCGGTTATTCGTCTTCTATAAATTACATTTCCTGCTTCACGGTCTTAACTTTTTTCTGCCTCATTGTCTTTTCTTCTGCACTGTCTCGTTTCACAGGTTCTGCTGCTTTGCTTATCTTCTTTCTTTCCGCCCTTCCGTAAAGCTCTGCCATATTCCTGCATTGCGTCAAAATTTCCTCCGTCAGATCCTCTGCCCTCATCCGCCATCTCCAGTTCTTTCCCAGAGTAGACGGCTCATTGATCCTGGCCCAGCTTCCTAGTCCCAAATAATCCTGCACCGGAATAATGGCAAGCCTTGCCTTGCTCTGCAGAGCCATGCGGATAAAGTCCCAGTGAATCTCTCCTCGAGGCGTCCGTTTATTTCCCATATAATCCATGGCAAACTGCCGAAGTTCCGGATCCATCTCCCCATACCAGCCCTGAAGGGTATCATTGTCATGGGTTCCTGTATATACCACACAATTTTCCGGATATTTATGAGTAAGGTAATCACTGTCTTTCGTATCATCAAATGCAAACTCCAAAACCTTCATTCCCGGAAAACCGGTATCCTTTACCAGCTTTCTCACAGACGGGGTAAGAAACCCTAAGTCTTCTGCTATGATGCTCAGCTCGCCAAAGTGATCCTTCATAGCCTGAAACAGCTCCAGCCCAGGCCCCTTTTCCCAATGTCCCCTCTCTGCTGTCTTGTCTCCGGCCGGAATTGACCAATATTCGTCAAATCCCCGGAAATGATCAATCCGCACCACATCATACAGACGGAAGCAATACTCCAGCCGGGAAATCCACCATTGATACCCTGTATTCTTATGATAATCCCACCGGTAAAGAGGATTTCCCCAAAGCTGTCCTATAGCAGAAAATCCGTCTGGCGGACAGCCTGCCACAGCCAGCGGCACATTGTCCTCATCCAACTGAAACAGCTCCGGATGAGCCCAGGTATCTGCACTGTCCATGGCTACATAAATGGGAATATCTCCGATTAACTGAATCCCTTTTTCATTGGCATATGCCTTCAGCTTCATCCACTGCATATAAAACATGTACTGCATATATTTCTGAAACTCAATATCAAAATACAGCTCCCTGCGATAATAATCCAGGGCATTTCCCCACCGCAGACGGATATCCTCAGCCCACTTTGTCCAAGGCTCACCGCCAAACCGATCCTTCACGGCCATAAACAATGCGTAATCTTGAAGCCACCAGTCATTGTCTGACACAAACCTTTGGTAATCCTGGTTTTCACTAATCCGGCTGCGTTCGTAAGCCTTCCTCAGAAGGGGATAACGGGCCTCATACATTTTTTTATAATCTATGGTATCTGGTTTTTCCCCAAAGTCTGCCATCTCACATTCTCTGCGGGTCAAAAGCCCTTCCTCAATCAGCTCCTCCAAGCTGATAAAATAGGGATTGCCCGCAAAAGTCGAAAAAGACTGATAAGGCGAATCTCCGTAGCTGGTAGGCCCCAGAGGCAGAATCTGCCAATATGTCTGTCCTGCTTCCTTCAGCCAATCCACAAAATCATAAGCGCTTTTAGAAAAACACCCGATTCCATACCTGGATGGCAGGCTGGTAATGGACAGCAAAACACCTCCCGCTCTATTCATATAATTAATCTCCCCTCTGGCATTCCTGCCTTGCTTTCAATCCTGCTTTCTCTCAGCACAGTCATTCAGCCAATCTGAAAAATACAATCTGCACTGTCTATACTTCAATCATAACACCATAATGATCCGAGACAACCGGATACTTTTCCCCGTTGCAAATCACAAGGGAATTGACAACAGGAACGCTGTGGCTGCACCAGATATAATCGATCCGCATTCCCTCCTGTTCTGAAACCGGCTCTTTTGCTTTTTTTCCAAAAGGTTCTTCTGACAGCCGCTCCCTCCAACCGTCAATCACCTTTCCCACGGTAATTCCCCTGTCCTTTGTCCTGGCCAGACAGTAAGTATCCTTCCAACCGCTTTTTCTTATCAAATCATACCCCTGTCCGGCAATACTGTCAAGACTGTTAAAATCTCCCATCAGCCATACCGGCTGCTTCTCTGTGCAGTCCTCAGCCGTTTTTTCCGCCTGGCTGATTGTATGAAGACTTGTGCCCCTATGAGCAGGCTCCTGAATGTCTCTTAATGGCCTCAAATGTTCCTCCAGTCTCTCCCACTGTTCCCAAAACGGCTCCTCCTCATCGTCCCACCAGCCCATATGCACCGTATAAAACCATCCGTCATTGGTTTTTACCCCCAATATACGGCGGGTCTTCCAATTTTCATAATCTGAACTTCTGCTGATTCGAAAAGAATCCACCTCTAATATCGGCTTACGGCAAAACAACGCCAGTCCCTCGTCATATTTATCATATCCCAACTTGGCCGGAACCCAGCTCCAGAAATATCTTCTGCCATTTTCTGACAAAATCTCTGCCAGCCTTGCCGCGTGATTATCCAGCCGGACCGGCCCGGAAAAATCCGGGCAGTCCACATAACCTGACAGTTGGGATAAATCCCTCTGTTTTGCATTTATTGACTGATTGACCTCCTGCATGGCAAAAACATCCGGCTGTTCTGCCAGCACTGCCTCTGCAAACTGATGCAGCTTTTTCTCATAATCCGGCTCCTCCAGACTATGTGTATTGATTGTAATGATCTTCATGGCATTTTTCTCCCTTTCAGCCAGAGGCTTTTCCCTTTAAACAATCCAACTGCCGTTACAAGATATCATTAATATCCGATTTCAACACATCTGCTTTCGGACCATATACAGCCTGGATTCCATTATCCTTCTTCAAAAGCCCTAAGGCACCTTCTGCCTTCCAGGCCGGCAGCTCTGCCACTTTGGATGCATCTTTTACTGTCACCCTCAGCCTGGTCATACAGGCGTCTACCAAAGTAATATTTTCTCTGCCGCCCAAGAGAACAATAATTCTTTCTGCCTGGCTGTTACCGCCCTTACCAGCGCCGGCCGAAGAAGCCACACTGTCCTCATCTCCGCTTTCATCCGTATAGTTGCCCAAACGCCCCGGTGTGGCAAAACGCAGCTTATCAATCATCACATAGGCAGCCACATAGCCAATGGCAAAAAACACCAGCACACAGACCACAAAATTAATCAAATCCCCTGTCAGACCGGCCTTCACGGACATGGGAACCCGAGTCAGAAATTCCAGGTTTCCAAAGGAATGAAGCCGCAGGTTCACAATCCCTGCCATGGCAAAGGCACATCCCTGCAAAACAGCATACAAGCCATACAACGGCAGTGCACAGAACATAAACATAAACTCCAAAGGCTCCGTTACACCTGTTAAAAATACTGCCAGTACAGTAGAAACGAACATAGAACGATAGGATTTCTTCTTATCCTCATCCACTCTGCGGTACATAGCCAAAGCAATTCCCAGCAAAAGGCCTGTAGCGCCAATCATCTGACCTACTTTGAACCGGGCCGGCGTCACGGTTGTCATAAGGTTGGTATAGGCAGCCATGTCTCCCCCATCCTTAAAGTTAATCAGATCTGTTACCCATGCCAGCCACAGCGGATCCTGCCCAAACACCTGAGACCCTGCGTTGATTCCGGTCTGAATGGTATAAGTACCGCCAAAAGATGTATAATTCATGGGAATCGTCAGCATATGATGCAGGCCAAAGGGCAGAAGCAGACGTTCCAATGTGCCGTAAATAAAAGGAGCAAACACCGGTGAGGTTGAGGACGAATTAGCAATCCACACGCCGAAAGCATTGATCCCCGTCTGCACCACCGGCCATACCACTGCCAATACCAGGGAAATAATCACGGACCAGGCAATCACCACCATAGGCACAAACCGTTTGCCGTTAAAAAATGCCAATGCATCCGGAAGCTTCCGGAAATTATAATACTTATTGTAAATCATTCCTCCTGTAAACCCTGCAATGATTCCCACAAACACTCCCATATTCAGCGCAGGCGCTCCCAAAACAGAGGTAAAATATCCGTTCACCAAAATCTCCTGCCCAAACAGGGTGTGAGTCACTGCCTCCGGGTCATTAAGCATAGCCGCAGTCACTCCAAAAATCGCGCCTGTAATACAGTTGATTAAAATAAACGCAATCACTGCCGCAAACGCGCCGCCTGCTCTCTCTTTTGCCCAGGAACCGCCGATTGCCACGGCAAAAAGAATATGCAGGTTGTTAATCACAGCCCATCCTATATTCTCCATAGTACTGCCGATCATGGCAATCATATGGATATCCACTCCTGCCATCTGAACCAGCTTTCCCAAACTGATCATCAGTCCTGCCGCGGGCATAACCGCGATCACCACCATCAGTACCTTGCCAAGTTTCTGAAGGAAATCAAAATTAATGGCCAGCTTCTTTTTATCCGGCTTCCCTGAGCCTGTGGCACCAGATGTAGATTCTGCACTATTTGCGCCGGCATCCTCTTGACTCCCGGTTTCCGCCGCAGAAGCCTCTGCTGCTAAACTCATCAGCACATCCTTCCCAGCCTCTAAGAAACCTTCCTTCCCTTCCATGCTTTTTCCTTCCATGCCGCCGCAAATCAGCACCGGTGTAATCGGATTAAACTGCCTTTCCGCCAAGAATGCCAGATCTACTTCTGCCACCAGATCTCCTGCCTGGATTCGATCACCGGCCTTTACATGAACCTTAAAGCACTCTCCCTTAAGAGCCACAGTCTCAAGCCCCACATGAACCAAAAGCTCTAACCCATCATCTGTGCGGAAGCCAAAAGCATGGAGAGTGTCTGCCACAGACGCCACCTCCCCTGTCACCGGGCTTAAAATCCGACCGTCCTCTGGAATTACTGCCATGCCATCTCCAATGATCTTTTGGGAAAACACAGGATCCGGAACCTGTTCCAGTGCAACCGCTTTCCCTGTGACTGGTGATAAAATAACCATTTCATTTCCAGCATTACTCTTGCTTCCCATAACCCATCCTCCTATCTTGATTATATTTTTTGCGCTATTTAATGCAATCGCTTGCATTAAATATATATCGTTTGCACATAATATGCAACCGCATTTTCTATTTCTTTTCCATTTCTCTATTTTACACAATATATAGTTCTGCTTTTTATGCACAATACCGAAACTATATTTTCTAAAACAGCCAAAAGGCCAGTGCCCCTTTGCTGCACCAGCCTTTCCATTTGCTATCCATTTAAAAATCCATTGCCCCCACTCACGCAGGTTCTAATCATATGCTCATTAAAAGCTTATACACCTGATAAATTTTAACTCACCCGATAAACGGCGCCACATAGGCTGTCCAAAAATAACTGATGGGCATCACAAAAACCATGGCCGGTATCATCTCTGCCACCGGAAATTCCTTTACTTTAATCATACGAAACCCTGTGGCCAAAAGCAAAATCCCGCCGCACGCCTTAAAGTCTGCAATCATAGCCTCACTGCAAAACGGAATGATCAGCCCTGCCAGCCCAAACAATGACAGGAAAATCACACACTGAGGCACCGCAACAAACGCTGTAGTCAGACCCAATGTGCAGGAAAAAATCATAGCTGTCGGCAAATCCAGAACCGTCTTTGCCAGCAAAATGCTGTGATCACCCGTCATGCCAGACACCAGGCTTCCATATATCCCGCTTCCGCTGGCACAGAAAAGCACGATACAGGTAATCAGCACGCTCTGGTATTCCTCTGTCTGCTCCCCTGACTTGGCATTGGTCAGCTTTCCGATTCCCTTTTGCATCAGCATTGCCCCAGCAGAAATCTTCTCCCCCAAGTGAATTACTAATCCCGTGATTGTCCCCAAAATCACCGCTAAAACCACTGCTGGTAAATTTTTCATCAGCACAATAGAACTGATGCCCATTGCCATAGCACAGGCCCCAAAGGTAGTATTCAAGTTTGTCTTAAAAGGCTCGCTAAATTTCGGTCCCAGCTTCATTCCAATCAGCCCTCCGATAAAAATAGCAAGCCCATTCGCAAGAATCCCAATCGGCATATCTATCTCCTTCCTTTTGTACAAGTCAATGCAAATCTATTTGCACATTGACTTCCCCCTTTATTTCCACTACAATAAAACCATGTACCCCAGCATAATCCACACCCAGGAGGTTTCCCATGTCTGTCACCATCAAAGACGTTGCGGCACTGGCAGGAGTATCCCCGTCCACGGTTTCCCGCACTTGCAAAAACAACCCGTCCATCAGTGAAGAAACAAAAGAAAGAGTGCGCCGCGCCATGATCCAGCTCGGATATGAGCCTAATTTTCAGGCAAGCAACCTTGCCTCCCAAAACTCCCGGACCATTGGCATTATCCTGCCTGTGTCTGCCCGCGATGCCTATGAAAATCCTTTTTATCTGGAAGCTATCCGGGGCGTAAGCCAGTTCTGCAACCAACGCCAATATATCAACACCGTTATCACCGGCAAGGATGATGAGGAAGTGCTGCAGGCCATGCGCACCATGACCCGCAGCGGCCAGGTCGATGGCTTTATTGTCCTATATTCCAAGCAGCAGGATCCGGTGATTGACTATTTATATAATGAAGGGCTTCCCTATGTTCTCATTGGAAAAGCTTATCAGTATGCCAACCAGACCGTTTATATTGACAATGACAATCTTTTAGCCGGACAGGAGGCCACTGAATACCTGTATCAGTTAGGCCACCGCAGAATTGCCTTTCTTGGCAGTGACAGCAGCCTGATGTTCTCCGCTGATCGCAAGTCCGGCTACCAGACTGCCCTTTTGCGCCGCAGCCTGCCTCTGAGGGAAGATTATTGTGTGGAGGTTTCTTCCATCCCCAGGGACGGAGATGCCTTGATTCACCGTCTCCTAAAGAATCAGGACCGTCCCACTGCGATTGTAGTTAGCGATGACATTCTGGCTGTGGCCCTGGAACGCTCCTGCATTGAGATGGACTTATCCATTCCAAAGGATCTTTCCATCATTTCCTTTAACAATTCCCTTTTTGCCCGGCTCACCTCTCCCCAACTGACCTCCATTGATATTAATTCTTGTCAGCTCGGCATTGAGGCAGCTTCCCAAATGATCAACCACATTGAGAACCCTAACCTTTTGGCTACCAAGATCATTGTGCCTCATTACCTGGTTGAACGGGATAGCTGCCGGAATATCTCCCCACTGTAGCGCTTTGTGCCTTACCCTTTACTAAGCATTTCCATTCCTTTGCGGATCCTGGCCAGCGCTTCTTCCTTTCCTAAAACTTCCATGATCTCCGTAGCTCCTGCGGGGGTCATCTGCTTACCGGACACAGCCGTGCGGATCGGCCACATAACAAATCCTGTCTTTACGCCCTTTTCTTCCACATACTTGGAAAGGGTCTCATACAGAGCATCATTAGAAAAATCTTCTTGTGCTTCCAATAGAGGCAGTACATCTTTTAACACCTGTAAGGATGTCTCGCTTGTGGATTTCATCTTCTTATGGGTGTACATGGAAACATCATACTCCAAAAGCTCCTCAAAAAAGTCAATATGGTCGGCAATATCCGGAAAAACCTCAATCCGGGTCTTTACCATTGCCGCAATCTTTTTCAAGTCCAAATCCTTCTTTATAACTTTCCGGATATAGGGTTCTGCCATATCATAGAACCTGTCAAATTCCATGGTCTTTAAATATTCTCCGTTCATCCACTTTAACTTTGTCACATCAAACACAGCCGGAGACTTGCTTAAATTGTGGTAATCAAATACCTGTACCAGCTCCTCAAGAGAATAAATCTCCCTGTTCTCCTCTGGAGACCAGCCCAGCAAGGCCACATAATTGACTACAGCCTCAGAAACAAAGCCCTGCTCAATCAAATCCTCATAAGAAGCATGTCCGCTCCGCTTACTCAGCTTTTTGTGCTCCTCATTGGTAATCAAGGGACAATGGACGTAAACCGGAACCTTCCATCCAAAGGCATCGTACAAGCGATTATACTTAGGCGAGGAAGAAAGATATTCATTCCCTCGAACCACATGGGTAATTCCCATCAAGTGATCGTCCACTACATTTGCAAAATTATAAGTAGGATATCCGTCTGATTTGATCAGCACCATATCATCTAATTCCGAGTTATCAACCGTAATGTCCCCATAAATATCATCGTGAAACGTGGTGCTTCCCTCCCGCGGGTTATTCTGCCGGATCACATATGGCATGCCTGCTGCAAGATTTGCCTCTATCTCCTCCTTAGACAAATGCAGGCAATGCTTATCATAGGCCATGATCTCCTCACCATTCACCACGGTTCTCAAAGAGTTTAACCGCTCCTGGCTGCAGAAGCAGTAATAAGCCTCTCCCTTTTCAATCAGTTTTTTTGCATATTCCAGATAAATTCCTGCTGCATGGCGCTCACTCTGCACATAAGGACCTACCCCGCCATCCTTATCCGGCCCTTCGTCATGAATCAGGCCAGTCTTTTCTAATGTCCGGTAAATGATCTCGGTTGCCCCTTCCACAAAACGCTCCTGGTCCGTATCCTCAATCCGCAGCAAAAAATCTCCGCTGTCATGCTTGGCAATCAAATATGCATACAGCGCTGTTCTTAAGTTTCCCACATGCATCCGCCCGGTAGGACTTGGCGCATATCTTGTTCTGATTTTCGTCATATTGTCTGCTCTCCTTATTTCTTTTCAAAATTCACAAAAACCTGTGCTTTCCCGATTATATAACAGGATTCCCCAAAAAGGAAGTGCTTTTTCTTTATCCGCCTCTAAACCATTGACCAATTCCCTTCCATTTACTATAATAATCAACATCATAAAGAGTAAGGAGTATCTTTCCATGGACCTGAAAAATATCAAACATATTATTCTTGATTTAGACGGCACATTGTGGGACACAGCAAAAATTTCGGCTGATGCTTATAACCAGGCGCTGCGCAGCGATGGACGTTCTGATCTGATCGTTACGGATGAACTTATCCGAAAAGAATTTGGAAAATCTGACCGTGAAATCGCTGATGATTTATTCCCTGAATTTGAACCTTCTATCCGTGATGAGCTGATGAACCTGTGCGGTATCTCCAATAATACCACCTTAGAAAAAACAAATGAGATAATGCTCTACCCGGATGTCCCTGATACCTTGAAAGCCATGTCTGAACATCACTGTTTTTACATAGTCAGTAATTGTGGTGTCGGGTACATTGAAATGTTCTTAAAAAAATACCATTTAGAGCCCTACATCACGGACACCGAATGCTGCGGCAATACTGGAAAAAACAAAGCAGAAAATATCCGTATACTAATGGAGCGCAATCAGATTTCTGATGCTGTATACGTAGGCGATACTGCCGGGGACTTTCATTCTGCCTCCAAGGCCCATATTCCCTTTATTTTTGCTTCTTATGGATATGGACAAGTTCCTGAAAAAGAACTTACACTCCGCAGTTTTTCTGAGCTTCAAAATCTTTTCTCAGGCAATACTTTATAAAATAATGCCTGATATTTTATACTGCTTACCACAGTGTATAATATCAGGCATTTTCCAATCCTTATTTCTTTTTCATTTTCCCTGTTGTCACAGCCGCTGCGCCAACAGCCAATACTCCCAAAATCATAAAGATCATCCATCCGGGCTTTGATTTCATCAGCACGATATCTCCTGATACTCCTGCCTCAAAAATCAAATACTCCCCGTCCTTCACCACATCCAAGACTTCTACGGCACCGTCTCTCACAATCCCGGCGCTGTCTGCCTTTCCGGCCAGCACATGAAGCTTCACCGCATCCGGCAGAGAGCGGTTTTCTGCATCCAGGATTTCATAGCTGTATGCCTTTATCTCCCGATACCCGGCCGGAACCGACGGCTTCTGCTCTGCCTCTTTTACCATCACCTGGGTATCCGGGTAAAAAGCAGCTTCTGCCAACAGCATCGGCATAGGTGCGTCAGAATCCGCAATGGTTATAGTCCAGGGCACATATACAGCATGAATCTTGTGATTTTTTCGGATATTCGACAAATCTGAATCTTCCCAATGATGGAAAAATCCCTCCTTTTCCGGAACTTCTGGTATACTTTCCCCTGTCAAAGACTGGCCATACTGACACACAATCTGCTCCACCACCTGATCATCTGCCAAGAAAGTCACAGTCAGGCTACTAAACTCCGAAGGCAAACCTTCCCTTAAAAGCAGCGCATCATAAGATATGCCTTCCGCTTCTCCTAAAAAGGTAACTCCATCCACAGCTCCCAATCCGTCATCCACATAAAAGTTCTCAGCAATCTCCCCGTCCTCATCCCGGTTCCCGGCAATGCTTCCTTTCCATTCCCCTCCGTCCGTAACAATGTCTGCCATGGCACAGTTGTTCTTCAGATTTTTCCCCTGTCCTGCAATGCCGCCCGTATAAGCGTTTCCGCTAACCTGGCACATAGTGTAACTTCCGCTGATTAAAGACTGGCTGAGACCGGCAATTCCTCCGGCATAGTCTCCATCCTCTGTGCTGATATCTCCATAATTCTGATTAGAGGCCAGCACTCCAATCCTTGCATTTCCGGCAATTCCCCCGGCATAATCACGCTTTACCGCTACATCCCCCTCATTGCGGCAGCCGCGTACAGACGCCTGGGCATATCGGTTCATGTAAAGCGATTCTTCTCCATAAGTCTCAATATCCTCCTCCGGATCCAGATCCAGCTCCACGCCAATAGTCCCAACCACGCCTCCTGCCTGGAAATCCGAAAAAATATTTCCCTGATTCGAGCAGCCTAAAATCATGCCATTGGTCAGCTCTGTGGCACTCTCAGAAATATCCTCAAACAAGGGAGCATTATCATCTGATGCCCGATTTCGCTCTGATTCAATCCGCTCCTTTCCCTCTACGACAATCTCCTGCATCTGATCCAACTGAGTATCCAGCCGATCTTTCTCCAAACGGAGCTGATCCTTTCCGGACTTTAGATTATCTGACAGAAAATCCAGTTCTTTATAAAGCTGATCAAGCTGTCCGGTCAGATCCTCATCCAAATCATCCACATCACCAAAAAGCTGATCCTTATATTCACGGGTCAAATCCAAAAAATCTTTCGAAGCCACTCTTAAAGACTCTATATCATCTTCAAAATCCCGGACACCATCCACCACACCGCCTACACCATCCGTAATCATGATCTCCGTGTCCTCTGAAATATCCCCGGCACATTCCTGCAGCTCTGTCAAAACCTGATAAATATACTGCAGCTCATCCGAAATCCCCATATCATCGTCATAAATAAAATCATCGTTTTTCAGACTGTCCAGCAATTCCCGTGCACGCTTCACATTTGCCTGCACCCGGCCTGCTGCCCCTTCTGCCGAACGGCTGCCCAAATCAATCTCCATATTAGCCAGGATCTCATCGATCTGATCTAGCTGCTTTCCCGCTTCTTCATCATATTCCTCTCTCTTGATCTTCCGCACATCCTTTTTGCCTCGGGTAATATCCCGGATCTCCTTTAACAGCTCATCCACCCGATCCAGATTTCCGATAGATGCATCCGTTGTGCTGCGAAGCTCCTGAGTTATGGCATCTGTGGTATCTCCAATCTGATCAACCTGGTCATTGATTTTATCAAAAGTATCCTGCCCGTACTCTATGGTAAGAAAAGGTTCAAGCTGTCCTGCAATGCCGCCTACATCTTTTCGTCCCATGACGGCTCCGCTGTTGTCACACAAAGCAAGGATTCCCTTTTGACGCCCCACAATTCCGCCGATATTATAGCCCGTATGCTCATATCCCACAGCTCCCTCATTGCCGCACTGACGCACTGTGCCTGAAGAAAGGCCTGCAATTCCTCCAATGTCATTGACCTTTTCAACTACAACTGTAGTCTCAATACTCTGTCTGTCTACGGAAATGTTGTTTTTTTCCTTAGAGTCCTCATCAATTCCCTCTGATGTTGTATTGATCTCCCCCTCATTATAAGAATCTTGTATTGTTCCTGCATTCTCTCCTGCGATTCCTCCAACACGCCGATTTCCGGTTAGTTCCGCCTGATTTCTGCAGCCTTCAATGACTCCGGTTTCCTCGTTGAATCCTGCGATTCCTCCTAAGTTCTCCAGCGCTTCCCCTCTGCCCAAAAAAGTGCAGTTCCGAATGGTTCCTTTGTTCGTTCCCGCAATTCCGCCGATTTTCATTCTGCTGCCTTCTGGCTTCAGCACTCCCTGAACCGTTAGATTCTCCACAACCGCTGCTTCCTCCAGATAGCGGAACAACCCTAGATTAGAACCGGTCTGCCCAATCGAAAGTCCGCTGATTGTATGGCCATTTCCCTCAAATGTCCCGTTGAATACAGGGATCGGATAAAACGGCTGTCCGCTCAGATCCAAATCCGCTTCCAGTCTTACCGTTTTTCCCGCAGAAAAGCTCTCGGAAGTACATGCTCTGCCAAACTCCAGCAATTCTTCCTCTGTGCGGATGACAACTGCATTTTCTTCTGCCTGCACATCAATGGGACAAACTGGCATGGATGTAATCCAAACAACTGCAGTCATAAAAAATGCTGCCTTTCTGATTCTACGCTTCATCATCAGCACCTCCTTCCCTGTCTGCTGTCTCCGTCACCTGTTCTTCTGTTTTGGTGCCTCCATCTTCCTCTGTTATGCGCATAGCATCATCTGTCACTGATTCTTCCTTATTCCCCTTCTTTGCCTCCTTATCCTGCTTTACTGCCCCCCGGTTAAATTCTGTTCGATCAATTACCTTATCAAACACAAGCAAAATCTGAGGAAGCACAGTCATAACCAGTATAATCGATACAAGGGTTCCTGCCCCCAATGCCTTTCCCAAAGACGCAATGATCGCATTGGAAGTAAGTCTTCCCACGGCAAAGCCTGCACAGGTAAGAATTGTTCCCGAGGTAGCGATTGTGGGAAACGACTGATTCAGAGCCTCCACAACCACCATTCTCCGATCCTGGATGTTTTTCCTCAAATCCATATACCTGCTTGTAATCACAATGGCATAGTCAATGGTAGCTCCCATCTGAATAGCGCTCACTATCAGATAGCTTAAGAAAAACATGGTGCCGCCCTTAATGGTAGGGATGGAAAAGTTAATCCAGATGCTGCTCTGTATGGTAAGCACCAGCATAATGGGAAGCCCGGCCGACTGAAAAGTAAACAGCAGGATAATCCCCACAAACAATGCCGTCAAAACGCTGATCTTTACATTATCTGTCCGGAAAGATTTGCTTAAATCATAGTCACTGGTAGAATCCCCTACCACATAAACCTCATCATAATAAGCACTGGCAATATTCCGGATCTGATCAATCACTTGGAACGTTTCTTCCCCCTCAATGGGCCCTGTCATGGTAAACACAATTCTGGAATAATTTTCCCCTTCCAACTGCTTTCTGGCATTTGTAAGCGCCTCATGCAGATCATCCACATCCTCTGACAGATCATCATCTAAATCAATAGCTCCCTTTTCCTTCTGATCATAGATAAAATCCACCATATCAATAATGGGTATCCGGTAATCATCCAGATTTTTCATAAAAGCTCCATACTGTTCTCTGTCAATAGCATAAAATCGGTAAAGGAGACGCACCAAATCCAGGTCCACATCTGCCACCTCTGCAAATTCCCGCGGATTCAGTTCATTTACCAGAATATACTTTCCGTCATCATCCACTTCGATACTGCTGAGGCCCAGTACTGTATCGACCCTCTCTACCTGCTCTAATCTCTCAATAATCCTTGCTTCTTTCTGATAATCTCCTTTAGGTATCACCAATGCCATGGTATTCGTCACTTCAAAAGTCTTTTCAATCCGTACCTTAGAAGTCATATACTCATTCATTTTATCAGACTCAATGGATCCATGGTCATAGACATACTCGCAGCGGGCAGACAAAACACACCCTGCTGCCATCAAAACCACAAAGATCGGAAGCACCAGAAAGCGGGTCTTCACTACCAGCTTGCCCCATCCCCGAATGGAAGGGACAAAGCTGCGATGTACGGTCTTTTCAATCCATTTGGAGGACATTACAATCATGGCCGGCATTAAAAAGAAAACCGTAATCAAACTGAATACAATCGCTTTTGTCAAAACACGCCCCAAATCCATTCCGATTCCGAACTGCATCAGCATCAGAGCCACCATACCGGACACCGTTGTAAGACTGCTGGAAGATATCTCCGGAATGGCTTTGCTTAATGCCACGGTAACTGCCTCTATAGTCTCCTTTGTCTCATGCTCCTCCATAAAACGGTGGAATAAAATGATGGCATAATCAATAGACAAGGCAAGCTGCAGCACGG
>OFGX01000665.1_pt1 | contig 24527 bp, 21 predicted proteins | sample 1521831 | NCBI WGS metagenome assembly OFGX01 (sample SAMEA3504080, study PRJEB24116) | mouse gut metagenome | biome: mouse gut; feature: mouse-associated habitat; material: faeces | place: Denmark | collected 2011 | reverse complement strand
ACACATCGCACGATCGCCGAGGAATTTCAGAAAGATCATAAAGACGATATCGTACTGGTATTCGTCGACGGCAAGCTTCAGGAGCTCTTTAAGACTCTGAAGAAGGACTGTACCCTCCGTTTTGAGACTACTGCCGGTGTGATCGGACACAGGACCTATCAGAGGAGTATGAGCCTGATGCTGGTGAAGGCAGTTTATGATGTGGCGGGACATGAGCTTGTTGACAAGGTGAGGATTCATTTCTCTGTCAGTAAGGGGTATTACTGTACGGTGGAAGGCAGGATCATCTTAGACCAGGAATTCTTAGATAAGGTTGAGGCGAGGATGCATGAGATGGCGGATAAGGATATGCCGCTCCATAAGAGGTCCGTCAGCACGGATGAGGCGATCGAGTTATTCGGCCATCATGGGATGCATGACAAAGAAAAATTATTCCACTACCGCAGGGTATCTAAGGTGAATATATACAGCCTGAATGAGTTCGAGGATTATCATTATGGCTATATGGTTCCAAGCACGGGATATTTGAAGTATTTCAAGCTCTATCTGTACGACGAGGGCTTCGTGATGCAGATGCCTGTGGCGTCTGCGGCAAGGGAGGTGCCTGCCTTCGAGCCGCAGAACAAATTATTCCATGTGCTGAAGGAATCGGTTCACTGGGGAGATATGCAGGGGATTGAGACGGTCGGCGCGCTCAACGATAAGATCACGAAGAGCGATGTCCATGAAGTAGTGTTGGTTCAGGAGGCTTTGCAGGAGAAGAAGATCGCAGAGATCGCAGCACAGATCGCGAAGCGCCCGGAGCTTAAGTTCATTCTCATAGCGGGGCCGTCATCTTCCGGGAAGACTACGTTCTCCCACCGTCTGTCTGTGCAGCTTCGGGTAAATGGACTGACGCCGCGTCCGATCGCCGTGGACAATTATTTCGTGGAGAGAGAAGAGAATCCGAAGGATGAAACGGGAGCATTTGACTTCGAATGTCTGGAGGCTGTGGACGTGAAGCTGTTCAATCGGCAGTTGAACGGCCTGCTGAATGGAGAGGAGGTCGTGATCCCGACATTTAACTTTGTTACGGGACATAAGGAGTACGGTTCGCATGCTACGAAGCTTGGGCCGAACGATGTGCTTGTGATCGAGGGAATCCATTGTCTGAATCCGAAGCTGACGATGAACCTCCCGGATGAGAATAAGTTTAAGATCTATATCAGCGCACTGACCCAGCTGAATGTAGATGAGCATGACCGGATCCCGACCACTGACGGAAGGCTCTTGCGCCGTATTGTGAGGGACGCCCGTACCAGAGGTTCCTCAGCTCAGAGGACGATAAGGATGTGGCAGTCGGTAAGGAGAGGGGAAGAGAAGTTCATCTTCCCGTTCCAAGAGGAAGCGGATGTGATGTTTAACTCTGCTTTGGTGTATGAATTGGCAGTGTTAAAGCAGTATGCAGAGCCTATTCTGTTCAGCGTGCCCCGAAACAGCAGAGAATACTTAGAGGCGAAAAGGCTTTTGAAATTCCTGGATTATTTCCTGGGAGTCAGCAGCGAGGACATTCCGAGAAATTCTATTCTGCGGGAGTTTATTGGGGGGAGCTGTTTTAAGGTGTGACGGCTGCCCTTGGCAGATAAGGGAACACAAGGTTCAGAGCCTGGTGTTCCCTTGTCTTCTGAGAGTAAGTTCCAGGAAACATGACTGCTAAAAAGTGTTTACTTTATACTCCAGCAGCAAATCTTCTCCTATAGCCGATACCTTTTCCAATGCTGCATTCCATGCGTCATGGGGCAGGGAAATTCCGGGACCGGTTACCGGAGAGAAGGCGGCGCTTCCTCCAAAGAGTTTAGGCGCCACAAATACCTTTAGCTCCTGTACGATTCCTGCTCTTAGGGCGCTTTCATTCAGCTCCCCGCCTCCTTCTATCAATACACTGTCAATTTTTCTGCGTCCTAATTCAGCCATCAGCTTTTTTAAATCCACCCGCCCCTGGGAGTCTGGAACAGAGATTATTTCTATGCCGGCTTCTTCAAGCTTGGCAGCAGCTTTCTGGCTGCCTTCCCCACAGGCCACAAGGGTCGGATATTGTCTGGCTGTCTGACAGATTTGGCTGTCTAAAGGGATCCGAAGCCGGCTGTCGCAGATAATCCGCACAGGGCTTTTCTTTCCTTCCAGCCTGACATTCAGCATGGGGTCATCCTTCAGTACGGTTCCGATCCCCGCTAAGATTCCCATATATTGGTGGCGCATCTCCTGAACCTGGTTACGTGCTTTTTCACCTGTAATCCATTTGGAAGCGCCGGTATGGGTGGCGATTTTTCCGTCTAATGTCATGGCGTATTTCATGACCACATAAGGCATTCCTGTTGTAATATAATGGAAAAATACAGGATTCAGCCGGTCACATTCTTCCCGCATCAATCCTTCTTCTACAATCACCCCTGCCTCTTTGAGAAGCGCCGCGCCTTTTCCGGTTACATTAGGATTCGGATCCCTAGAACCGATGACTACCCGGCGGATTCCCTGCTGTAATATTGCTTCTGTACAAGGCGGAGTCTTTCCATAGTGACAACAGGGCTCCAGCGTCACGTACATGGTTGCCCCTTGTGCTGATTCTGTCAGAGAGTGAATGGCATTGCGCTCTGCATGAAGTTCTCCGTACCGGGCATGATACCCTTCTCCGATGATTCTTCCTTCTTTTACAATCACTGCTCCAACTATAGGGTTGGGGTTTGTCCATCCTAGTCCCAGCTTTGCCAGGCGGATGGCGTGATTCATGTAACGGATGTCTTGTTCCCTGCAAAGGGTGTTTTCGTGATTTGTTTTATTATTCATTTTTAAACTCCTTTTTGGATGGGTGTTTCCATATTATCAAATGTTTTGCAGAACGGCAATATTAGGGAGGTGAATTGTTGTGGATATTTGTTTGTGTTTGCTGGTGATTGGGAAGTAATAATGAACATTCATCTTGGCAGCAAAAGTAATTATTTTTCACCTTTATTAATGGCAATAAGAAAAAGAGATTGCTGTAAGAGAAGAAGATAAAAAACTGAGTGCAACATAATATAGAATTGTGTTGCACTCAGATCACTTCGTAATAATAGCACTCTTTTCGCCATATTGCAAGGTTTTTTCGACTTAAAAGGTTAAGATTTTATGGAAAAATGGGGCATAATTTCTTAAGAAACGATTTTTTCTGTAATTCTAACGAGCTTCTTTGTGCGGTATTTTGGATGTTTTTTTATACAGTATTCTTATATGTCTGAAGCAGTAAAATCCTTATATTTTCAATGTTTTTCATGGTTTTGAAGACAGGAATGAGTGCAACACAATTCTATATTATGTTGCACTGGTGAATCTGGTATCAGACAGTATGCGGTTTCTGACTTTTTTATAAAAATCAGGTGGATTTTCGCGGCTGTTTGCTTTTTACAAAACCGGGAAGGGAAATTGTGAGCCTGGAGACTGCATTTCTCTGAAAGGGGTAATACTGGCTGCTGTATGTTTATGGTATGCGGCAATGATGAAATGATCTGGGGTGTTGGATACAATGTCCGGGATATGGCGAAGCATACCTTTTTGCTGAGTGATTTCTGAGAAGCTGGTGAAATGAAGGAGGAAGTATATTTTGTGGTATGTACTGCAGACAAGAACTGGTGAGGAAGAAAAGCTGACAGAGCTGATTCATAAAATGGTTCCAAAGGAATTATATGAGGAATGTTTTGTGATCTATCAAGAACAGTTATGGAGAAGACAGCAGCAGAATTTTATCCATGTGAAGCGGGCGTTTCCTGGATATGTTTTCATTACTTCTAAAGAGCCAGAGGCTTTATTTTTTTGTATGAAAAAGGTTCCGGTTATGGCGAAATTGATGACAGACGACGAGTTCTTTTTTCTTTTTGTGGAGAAGGAAGAAGCAGAACTTTTACAAAAGATCATGGATCAGAATCATGTAATTGGCCTTTCTTATTTATTGACAGACGGTGAGGGAAATATTCAGCAGGTGTCAGGGCCTTTGGAGGTATGTGTACCGCAGATTGTAAGATGCCAGTACAGCAAACGGCATGTGCTGGTACGGCTCAAGCTTTTGGGTAAGGAGAAAACAATACTCTTTGGTATTGTTCTCAAGGAGGATTTGGGCCAGGAGCTGCGGTATGGGAAGGTAGAGACGCCAGTTAATGGGATAGAAAAAAGGAGGTTCTCATGCGGTGGTATTTATTAAAGACATGGCCGGGAAAGGAGGAGCAATTAATAGAGAAAATCCAAAGAACGGTTTCTCCTGATTTATATGGAGAATGTTTTGTAATCAGTCAGCAAAGAATATGGAGAAAACAGCAGAAGAATGTGGTTCATGTAGAAAAACTGTTTCCTGGATGTGTATTTTTTACTTGTAAGAATACGGATTATGTTTTTGAACGGCTAAAATCAGCGCCATCTATAGCTGGAATGATCATGCGTGGTGAACTCGCCATTTTGCCAATGAGAAAAGCGGATGCAGATTTTCTGCTTCGGATTTCAGGGGAGGATCATATGGTCAAGCTTTCTTCTGTAAGAAAGGGTGAGAATGGTCAGCTCTGTGAAATATCTGGTCCTTTAAAAGTTTGTTCTGGACAAATTGAACGGTATCAGTTAAAAAAACGTTATGCTGTGATCCGTCATAATTTATGGGGGGAAAATCTAGGTATTGTGATGGGAATTGTATTAAAGGAGGATATGGATCTAAGGAGTTATTTTGAATGAAAAATTATGAGCAATATAAACGAATTGTAAAGTTTGTTTTTAGCGTAATGATCCTTTCAGTAGAAATGGCCGTTTTTTGGTACATATGGCTGCAGTTTTATAACCAGAAGATGGAGACACCTTACAATCGTTCAGGGCATTGGCTCATGGTTGCAGTCTATGGTATTCTTCTGGTTTTGTTTAATACTTTATATGGTGGATTAAAGGTTGGATATCTTAAGACTTGGAATATGATTTATTCTCAGACGTTAGCTCTTTTTTCTGCTAATGCCATGATTTATTTGCAGATAACACTTCTTACTAAGTGCTTTCAGAGTATGCTTCCACTGTTTGCCATGTGTATTTTTGAATTTCTGGTTATTTGTATATGGAGTTTTGTGTCAACCAGGATTTATCGGTTTTTATATCCTCCAAGGAAGGTTTTACTGATCTATGGAGAACATCCAGTGGCAAGTTTGATGTGTAAGCTTCATACCCGAAATGATCGTTTTGTTGTTGGAGAAATTGTCCATATTTCGGCGGGAATGAAAGTAATTAAGGATAAAATTGGAAAATATCAAGGGGTAGTGATCTGTGACCTTCCCTCTCATGTGAGAAATGTAATTCTAAAATATTGTTATAAAAAATCCATACGAACCTATACCACTCCGAAGATTTCAGACATTCTGGTAAGAAGTTCAGAAAGCTTACATTTGTTTGATACACCGTTACTGCTGTCACGAAATAATGGTCTGCCATTTGAACAGAGGGTAGCGAAGCGGGTGATGGATTTGGCGCTGTCATTTACAGCGCTTATTTTATTGTCACCGGTTTTTTTGATCACGGCGGTTTCCATTAAACTTTATGACAAAGGTCCGGTTTTTTACTTTCAGGAACGTTGTACTAAGGATGGGAAGGTGTTTCGTATATGTAAATTCCGGAGCATGGTAGAGGATGCGGAGAAGGAAGGGCAATCCATACCAGCTACAGAAGCGGATCCTCGAATTACACCCATAGGGAGAATTATACGAGGGACAAGGATTGATGAGCTTCCGCAGATTTTTAATATTTTAAAAGGAGATATGAGCATTGTAGGACCCAGGCCGGAGCGGGTGGAGCATGTGGAACTGTATACAAAGCAAATCCCTGAATTTGTATATCGCATGAAGGTGAGAGGTGGTTTGACGGGGTATGCACAGGTGTATGGTAAGTATAATACCACGGCATATGATAAGCTGAAGCTGGATTTAATGTATATTCAGAATTATTCGCTGATGTTGGATGTGGGGATTATATTTAAGACTGTAAAGGTGCTGTTTATGAAGGAGAGCACAGAAGGGTTTTCGGAGGAAAGTTCTGCGGCAATGGAAAATGAAACAGTATTGAAATAGCTTAAGAATAAATTAGGATATAGAGAGGAATGTTTATAAAAGTGTCTGAAAATCGTATATGCAATAAAAAATCAGGTAAGTTATTCAAAACTATAGATAAAAAGATAAAAGATACTCATGCTGCAAAAGCTATTAGTTTCTTTAAAAGAAAAAAGTATAGGTTTTCAGATAGAGGGAATATCTCTAAGTTACATATCCTTATAATTTCGCAGTATTTTTATCCAGAGAATTTTCGAATTAATGATATAGCTATGGAATGGATCAAACGAGGATATAGAGTAACTGTTCTTACCGGAATTCCCAATTATCCAAAAGGAAAGTTTTTTGATGGATATAGCTACTGGCATCGAAGGATTGAATATTGGAATGGTGTAAAGATTATTCGGATACCTATACTTCCAAGGGGAAACAGTTCGGCAGGTATTGTTGGCAATTATCTTTCATTTGTAGTCAGTGGATGGTGGTGGAAAAAAACTACTAATATTCATGCAGATCTGGTTTTTACATTTGAAGTATCTCCAATGACACAAGCATTAATCGGGTGTTGGTATAGCAAAAAATATTATATTCCGCATTTCTTATATGTACAGGATTTATGGCCTGAAAATATTAAAACTGTGGTAGGAATCAAGAATGGTGCTGTAATCAAGCTTTTAAATAAGATGGTAGATTATATTTACAAGAATACAGACAGAATATTTGCTGCAAGTCCTGCATTTGTTAATGTAATTGTCAATAGAAAGATTAGGGTTCCGAAGGATAAAGTTTATTATTGGCCGCAATATGCGGAGGAGTTTTATCAGATTCTTGATCGCAGAGACATCAGGAGTAAAGTAGAAAGGCAATCAGCAATACATATGATTCCTGATGATAATGGATTTAATATTGCTTTTACAGGAAATATTGGAACAGCACAAGGTCTGGATATACTACCTAAAACAGCGGCAAGGCTGAAATATACAGATATACATAAAGCTGTTCGATTTATTATTATTGGAAATGGGAGATATCAAGAGGAACTGAAAGCGGAAATTAAACGTAAAAATGTAACTGACAGCTTTATCATGATTCCTCAGCAGCCTCCAGAGAATATACCGAAGCTGCTGGCTTGCTGTGATGCCGCCTTCTTATCATTTAGCAATCATAAGCTATGGGAATGGACTATTCCTGCAAAACTTCAATCTTATATGGCTTGCGGAAAACCAATCATTGCTTCAGCGAATGGTGAGACAGCTAGAATAATAAAAGAAGCAGATTGCGGACTGTGCTGTAAGCCTGGAGACAGTAAAGAATTGGCAGAAACAATCGCTCTTGTTTTGAGTAAAAATCAAGAAGAATTAGATCGAATGGGAACAAATGGCCGTGTATATTGTGAAAGTCATTATAACAAGGTTAAACTTATGGATAAAATGGACGATCAGATTATAAATAAAAGAAATATAAATAGTAAAAGTTTATTATTAAAAGGTGATACATTTATATATAATGGAAAGAAATTTAAACTAGATGATTTATTTACTTCAGAGACATTTGAATATGCAGACAAAAATGTTGATCGGTTTAATTCAAATAATATCTTTGATAATGCTCTGTATTTTATATTCATTCTTAATATCATTGCAATAGAGTTCTTTTTAATGAAAAATGGGATAGAACAGATACTGTTTGAAGATCCTGATATACTGTTAAAATCATATTTAATGGATGCGGGTAAACATATTGGGGTTGATGTCAAAGAGCAGTCAAGGAATACTAAGATATTATTATTGAATCCTAGGTTTATAAATAGGGGAATATATTTTTATTTACTGTTTCAGCAGATTTGTATAAGGAAAAGGAAAAGAAGGATTAATTATAGGAAGGATATTTGTATAATCAGAACAACTGCCGCGAAGAAAAAAATCAAGAGTAAAGATGATAGAGAATTTTTTTATGAGGATAAAATAGCAAAAGGTAGTTTATACAATTATTTTTCTATAAAAGAAAGACTACAGTGTTTAAACAGTGCAGTAAATAAGGCAGATCGAATGCTTGGCGTGCTAGATAAGGTATTAAAAAATTGGAATCTAACAAATACCTATTATTTTATAATGAAATATGCATCACTTCGTTTTCTTCCTGTATGTTTTTATGGATCAGTTTTTGATAAATTATTAGATGAACCATGGAAAGGGAGATTTATCAGTGGAAATAATTTGGATATGTATGCATGTATAGAAGAAGATATAGCTTTAAAACATAATATGCAGACAATTTGTATTCCACATGGTGCTGAATTTGGATACAAATATCCGCATGGATATACAGGATCCATTTTTTATGCAACAAGTGAAACAGTAGCTAACCATCTAAACAGGCTATATAATACTGAAAAATTTATATTTGATAAAAACATTGTTAAAAGCATGTTTGAAGTAGAGTGCAAGACAACAAAAAAATTAAGAAGGCTTGTTTATTTTTCAGAGGCAAAGGACTTTGATGCCAATATTTTAATTTTGAAAGGTTTAATAGAATATCTGAAAGATACAGGAATAATCATCTATGTAAAATTACATCCAAAGGATTCTCGTGACAGATATAAAACCATTATAGATAATATCATTTTTATTGATGATTTTGAGGATTCAATTTGCAATAATATATGTATAGCTAGAAAATCTACAACATTGATTGAAGGAATATATAATGATTCTATTTGTGCTGCAATATTAATTAATGAGAAGGATAAATCAATTTATCAAACACAGCCCTCGTTACAAGACCATAGGATAAAAGTTTTTTATAGTATTGCATCTTTAAGTAGATGGATTATTGATATTTTTAGTAATGAAAGCAAAACAGCTTTTACATGAGTATCTGCAAAGGAAAGTGAAAATGAAAATTGTTCACATAGTAAATAGATTTGTCCCTGATGCTGGAAATCAGATAAACCTTCTGGCAAAATATGAAAGAAGAAATAGCCATGAGGTAACAATAATAACACCAGATTTAAAATACAGCCATCAAGCTTTTATAAAATTTTATGGTATTGATAATATAAAACAGCGAGATAGTCAGTTTTGTCAGAATACGAAAGTAAAAATTATACGGTTAAATATTTTGAAATATTTAAGCGGAAGGGCAGTATTTAAAAAGGAGATATTTAAAATTGTTGAAGATGAGAAACCAGACATACTGTTTATTCATGGAAATGATACAATGATAGCAATGCAATATCTTTTAAGGATAAATAAATTAAACTATCCAATTCTATTAGATAGTCATATGGTTGATGTGGCATCAAAAAATAAATGTAGGGAATTATTTAGATTTTTCTACAGAAAGGTATTTGCTCCAATTATCAATAGAAATGAAATTCCAGTTATTCGGATACAAGAGAGTGACTATGTGCAGAAACGTCTTGGTATACAGGCTTCAAATGCCCCATTCATTTCGGTAGGTTCTGATCCGGAATTGTTTTATCCAAATGAATCTATACGGAATAAATTTCGCTTAAAATATAATATTGATATGAAAGCATATGTTGTTTTATATGCAGGAAAATTAGATGAAAACAAAGGCGGTATGTTTCTGGCGAAAGCATTGATGGAAAGATTAAATACTTCAAAAGATGTTGTATTTCTTATTGTTGGAAACACCAGTGAGGAATATGGGGAAAGAATTGAGGACATGTTTAGGAAATCTGAAAATAGGATTCTAAGATTTGAGACACAAAAATATATTAATTTACCTCAATTTTATCAGTCTGCAGATTTGGTTATATATCCTAAGCAATGTAGTTTGAGTTTTTACGATGCACAAGCATGTGGCTTACCTGTATTGTTTGAGAACATAGATGTGAATAAGGCAAGAACAAGGTATGGAACTGCTGAAGTATTTGAACCAGATAATTTACAAGATTTTCGTAGGATTTTAGCGGAAATGATTAATTTGCCTGCGGATAAATATCGGATAATATCAAAGAAAGCAATAGAATATATAAAGGATCAATATAGCTATGAAAAATTATCTATACAATATCTCCAAATTATGAAGGAGGTTATTGATAAATATCAAACCAGGAGACGATAAAAGAATGATTAACGTAATTGGACTTGGATATATTGGGCTTCCTACAGCATTAATGTTAGCATCACATGGAGTAGAAGTGATTGGCACAGATTATGATGAAAAATTAGTTACAACACTTAATTCAGGACAAATAACTTTTAAAGAGCATGGACTTGAGGAATTATTTGATAAAGCAGTAAAAGCTGGAATTAAATTTACAACTACATATCAAATTACAAATACATATATCATCTCAGTTCCTACTCCTTATGATAAGTTCAGTAAAAAGGTTGATCCAAAGTATGTAATTGCTGCTGTTCAAGATGTAATAAGGATTGCACCGCAAGGGGGAGTTGTTATTATTGAGTCAACAATATCACCAGGAACAATTGATAAATCAATACGTCCAATAATAGCGGCTGCTAACAGAGAGGATTTACAGCTTGTACATGCTCCAGAGCGGATTATTCCGGGAAATATGATATACGAATTGTACCATAATAATAGAACAATAGGCGCAGACGATAGAGTAATTGGAGAAAAGGTAAGGGAGCTTTACAGCTCTTTTTGTAAAGGCGAGTTTGTGGTTACTGATATACGCACTGCGGAAATGACAAAAGTTGTAGAAAATACATATAGGGCAGTAAATATTGCATTTGCCAATGAGCTAATGAAAATCTGTCATCATGACGGAATGAATGTATATGAAATAATACGTATTTGTAATATGCATCCAAGAGTAAATATCCTTCAGCCAGGTCCAGGAGTTGGGGGACATTGCATATCTGTAGATCCATGGTTTTTAGTTGGAGATTATCCATCATTGGCTAAGGTGATTGACGAATCCATGAAAACAAATGATGCTATGCCTGCATTTGTGCTTCATAGAATTTATGATATTATGCAAGAAAGAAATATAGTGGATCTGTCTCGTGTCGGTTTGTATGGGCTTACTTATAAGGAAAATGTAGACGATATGAGAGAGTCGCCGACGTTACAGCTTTTAGAATCACAAAAGAAACATCTTGGTAATCCTCTAAAAGTTTATGATCCCTTTATTATTAGTGATGTAGTAGAGAATCAATATCATAATTTAGACGTTTTTTTAGAGAATACAGATTTTGTAGTTATTATGGTTGGTCATGATGAAATCCGAAAGAATATGGATAAATTAAAGAATAAAATTGTTTTAGATACACGTAATATTTATTCTGGGAAATGTTATTACTTATAAAAATTGTCATAGATAGTAAGAGGATTTTATTATGAAAAATATAGTTATTATACCAGCCAGATATGGATCTTCTCGTTTTCCTGGCAAACCATTAGCATGTATTTTAAATAAGCCGATGATTCAATGGGTTTATGAGAGGGCGAGTAAAAGCAGAAGTATTTCTAAGGTTTATATTGCTACAGATGATAAAAGAATTTATAGTGCGGTTGAAGAATTTGGCGGCAATGTAATTATGACAGGAATGTGTAATTGCGGTACAGAGAGGATTTATCAGGCTTCATTGGATATAGATTGTGATATTATTATAAATGTTCAAGGTGACGAACCAACGATACACCCTGAACAAATAGATCTTATTGTCAGGGCTTTTACTGATAAGGAAATTCAAATGGTTACATTAAAGCAGAAGATAATTTCAGAAAGTGAGTTGAATGATCCGAACATTGTTAAAGTAATTACCAATTCAGATGGGAATGCTGTTTATTTTTCCAGATGGCCTATTCCATATGACAGACAGAAAAAATATACACCAGGTGACTATTATAAACATATTGGAATTTATGGTTACAGAAAAAAGTTTTTACAGACATTTGTTAATCTTCCAATATCAAAGATGGAAAGTATGGAAAGCCTTGAACAATTACGAGTTATTGAATACGGATATAGAATTAAAGTCTTAGAAACAGAGTATGAATCTATAGGTGTAGATTTAAAAGGGCAAATACCTCTGGTGGAAGAAATTCTTCGTAAAGATATGAGCAACCAATAGTTCAAGTAAGGAGCGGATAAAAATGAAATTAAAGTTAATTGCCGGACCTTGTGTAATAGAGTCTGAAGATATGGTTATGTACATAGCAGAGGTTGTTAAGAACATATCAGAACATGTGGGGGTGGAATATTATTTTAAAGCATCATTTGATAAGGCTAACCGTACAAGTGTCTCGTCATTCAGAGGCCCCGGCATTGAAGAAGGACTCAGAATCCTCCAAAAAGTAAAGGATGTTTATGGTTTGAAAATATGTACGGATATACATGAACCTTGGCAGGCAGAAATGGCGGCAAATGTGGCAGATATCATTCAGATACCTGCCTTTTTATGTCGTCAAACCGATTTGCTGGTGGCTGCAGCAAAGACACGCAAACAGATTAATATAAAAAAAGCTCAATTTCTTGCGCCGCAGGATATGAGAAATGTTGTAAAGAAAATTGAAAACTGTGGAAACAGGAATATTCTGCTTTGCGAGCGGGGAAGTGTCTTTGGATATAACTCATTAATCGTAGATATGACTTCCATTGTAGAAATGAAGAAATTGGGCTATCCGGTGGTCTTTGATGCAACACATAGTGTTCAAAAACCAGGAGGAGGAGGCGATTTTACAAGTGGGAATCGTGAATATATTGAGCCTTTGGCAAAGGCTGCTGTTGCAGCAGGGGCAAATGTGCTGTTTTTTGAAGTACATCCGGATCCGGACAATGCCTTATCAGATGGACCCAACATGGTTCGGTTAGATGAATTTGAAGATTTACTTCATAGAGTGATAAAAGTTTATAGAGCAGTAGAAGAATAAAACTTTGCAGAAAGTGATGATGATATATGGACATATTGGAAGACGCAAGAAGGGTTTTTGAAATCGAGATAAAAGCATTGCAGGTAACAAGGGATAGATTGGATGATACTTTCATTGAAATAATAAATTTAATTGTAAAGTGTGAAGGAAAAGTGATTATTACGGGAATGGGAAAGCCTGGACATATTGCAACTAAACTTGCAGCTACATTTGCAAGTTTGGGAACATCATCTTTTTGCTTACATCCTGCAGAAGCAATGCACGGTGATTTGGGGATGATTTCGGAAAAAGATATTGTTATTGTTATGAGTTATAGTGGAGAAAGTGATGAAATTATCAGTATTTTACCAAATATTAAATTAATAGGAGCAAAAATCATTGCGCTTACAGGTAATGCACAATCTACATTGGCAAAGGCTGCTGATATTGCTCAGATATTGCCCAAATTCGATGAGGCATGTCATTTAGGGCTTGCGCCAACATCAAGTACAACCGTAGAGCTTGTATATGGAGATGCTTTGGCAGTTGTAGCAAGTGAAATTTATGGATTTAAGGAAGCAGATTTTGGAAAGTATCATCCGGCAGGGGCACTAGGCAAAAAAGTAATATTAAGGGTTGATGATCTGATGGCTAAGGGAGACGCTGTTCCAAGTATTCATCAAGATAAGTTGTTAATGGATGCCATAACAGAAATTTCAAAAAAAGGAATCGGCGTTGTTTCTGTTGTAGATAATGACAATAGACTTGTAGGGATCCTAACAGATGGGGATTTGAGAAGAATTATTGAAAAACATACAGATATTTATACAGAAATGGTTTCAAATGTTATGACAACTTCACCAAAGAGTATTACAAAAGATAGATTGGCTGTAGATGCATTACAAACAATAAAAAAATTAAATATTAATAATATACCAGTAGTGGATGAAGATTATAAGCTTATTGGGACATTAACGTGGCAAATGATTGTTAAGGCTGGAATTATTATTTAATCACAAAACAATTATTTATTTGTTTCTAATGGTGATACCTATAAAACAATAATTATGATAAAAATAGAAAATATAAAAAGATTTATAATTTTAATACTTCCATCTTTAGTTTTTATATTTCAATTTATAAAAATTGGAAGTATACATTTAAGCTGGGGAATTTATTTATTACTTGGAATCATTCTTATTATGGAAAATAAGAGAGCAGTTAATATGGAAATTACTTTATTCGTTTTCATTGCATTGCTGGTTCCTATCATAACCTTTACCTATAGTTCAACAAATAAATTTAATCTTACGTTGTATTTTAGTATTACTACAGGATGTCTGGTTATGATATATATTTTCCTGTTAACCGAAAAAGAGTTTTACTATTTTATGGATGGAATCTTTATATCATGTATTTTATATGCGGCCATTGGATTCGTTGAAATGTTGACAGGCCAATTTCTTTTTGAGCATGATAGTAAACAAATAATGATGATTAGTGATGCAGGAACACATTATCCGATTTCTGCTTTCACAAATTCCAGTGATTTAGCACAATATCTTGCTTTAATGTTTCCGATATCAGCGGTACACTTTTGCTCTAAATACGGTTTAAATAACAAAAATAAAATGGTCTTTCTCTTTTTTAGTGGTTTTATTTTTTTTATAATTGAAAGGGCATCAAGTAATCTTGCAATTATTTCTATGATTTGCTGTTACATATTCTTTGGGGGTGTTGTAATACTAGTAAAAAGGAAATTGAGTACAATAAAAATAGCTATGTTTATTTTTGCTGGTCTCATAATTTCTCTTTATATAGTAAATAAATATTCTAATTTTATTCCTAGAATTATGGAGAATATCTTTGTAACGAGAACAAATGTACATTACACAATTCGTGCCGATATATATTCACAGATTATAGATATGTCAATCCAACATCCTTTTGGCGGATTTGGCAATGCTTATTCTGTATTTGATCCGCATAATTTGATTTTATATATTTTTTGTGATTATGGATTATTAATAGGAATATTGTTTGTTTTTGTAATTGTTGACTTTATAATTGTTTTTTTTGACTACTTTTTAAAAAGCGGAAGTGAGGAATATCTTATGTTAACATCTATATTAATGGTTTTTCCTCTGCTATCCAGTATTTCCTCTGGTAATGAACAAAGAAAAGCCATTTATTTTTTTATTGGAATATGTATGAACATGAGATACAGACTAAAAAGGCAGAGATTAAACAATCAATTATGATTTCATGAACATATAAACCAGAAAACAGGTGCTGAGTATGAATTTATGTTTTGTATTAGGTGGATTCCAAGGCGTAGGCGGGATTGGGAGAGTTGTATCTATATTAGCAAATGAATTATCACAAAAGGCAGAGTATAATTTATATTTTGTGGTAATGAATGAATGGGATAGGGGAAAATTTCTATATGATTTACCTGAAAATGTGACCGGAATCGGATGGAAGGCTCCTAAATCGATGAAAAAAGTTTTTTTCTATGGAGGAATACAAAAGCTTAAGCGGTATCTGAAAGATAATCGCATTGATGTTGTGATTGGCTGCGGAGCGCTATATTTTCCTTTGATTGTAATGGCATGCGTAGGGATAAAGACAAAATCTCTATGTTGGGAACATTCCAATGCCAATAATGCTGCAGATCATCAATTTCAAAAGATCTGCAGATGGATTGGCGCTAAGTTTTCAGATTGTGTTGTTGTGCTTACAAAATATGATGAGAGATTATATCAAACAAAATATAGGTCTAAGAGAATTTATCAAGTGTATAATCCTATAGATCCATTACTTTTCTGCTCAAAAGAAAGGGTTCCATTCATAAAAAGAAAAATTATATCTGTAGGAAGACTTACTTATCAAAAAAATTATCCTTTACTTATTAAAATAGCAAATAGAGTACTTAAGAATCATCCGGATTGGCAGTGGCATATTTATGGAGATGGACCAGAGGAAGAAAGTATTAAACAGTTTATTAAGGAAAATGGTTTATCGGCTCAATTAATTTTAAAAGGTCAGGTACGCGATTTATATCTCTTGTACAATGAATATGATTTTTTTGTTAGCACATCTCGATATGAAGGATTTAGTATGGCGTTTCTTGAGGCAGTTGCAAATGGACTTCCTATTATCTCATTTGATATAGAATGTGGGCCCAGAGAGATTATAGAAGATGGAAAAAACGGATTTCTTGTAGCACCGTTTGATGAGAATAAATTCATTGAATGTATAGAGAAAATTATAACAAGTGGATCGATTAGAGAGTACATGGTTACTGAACAAAGAAAAAAAGCTCAGATATATAATTGTCACAGCATAGTTGAGCAATGGAATAGAATTTTTAAAATAATGATTGAATAAGGAGTTTGAACAACAACATTGAAAATTTTATATTATTTTAAGGACTACGATACACCAATGTACCAATGGCAGCATACTCAAATTATTGACGAAATGTTACATCATGAATGTCAAATAAAAATATTTAATCCATTGTTATATGAAAATCCAGAAGTAGCAAATGAAAAATTAAGGATTGAAATAAAAAAGGAACCATATGATTTGTTTATGACAGTCCATAATCATAAGGATTTATTTATTAGCACGTTAAAAGATATTAAAAGTATGGGAATTCCGACGCTATTAATATGTTTTGATAATTTACAGGTGCCATTTATGCACTTTAAAATAGCTTCCTATTTTGATTTAGTATGGCTTACCTCCAAAGAAACAAAAGAGCTGTTTGAAAAGAGAAAATGTAATACTATATTTCTCCCTTATGCTGCAAATCCATACTTAAAAAGATTAGGAAAAACAGCAATAACAGGTATTGGTTTTGTAGGTACTCCTTATGGAAGCAGAGCAAATATTATAAATAATCTAACAAAATCTAATATCCATGTATATTGCCATTGCATAAAAAATAATACTTCATCTGCAATAAACTATACCTATAACAGTGTAAAAAGGAGCAATAAACTAATCACCGCATATCAGATGCTTGGATTTCCAGAGGGAAGAAAGATACTTCAGGGATATTGTGTTAATAAATTTAGAAAAGAATCAGTGTTGATTAACCGGGATTTTTTACATAAGGAAACTATTGTCCATCCAAAAGACATCTATATGACTTATGAAAAATATACGCTGGCACTTTCTGTTAATACAGCTGCTAACACGGATGTTTTAAAAAAACCTCTTTCCATTTTAAATCTTAGATGTTTTGAGATACCAATGTCCGGAGGTGTGGAGTTTTGCAAATATGTTCCTGAATTATCAGAATATTTTGAAGAAGATAAAGAGATTATTTTTTACCGCAATAGTCAGGAGATAATTGAGAAAGCAAAATTTTATTTGTCTGAACAATATTCTGATCTAAGGAGTCAAATAGGATACAATGCAAGGCACAGGGCTGAACAGGAACATACATGGTTCCATAGGTTTTCTGAAATATTCAAAAAATTAGGAATAAATTAAAGGATGAAAACAGTTTGTATGGGCAACACAAATCGAAGTATAGGAGTTGCATTGATTGCAAATATTTTGTCTATGTCAATATCTTTGGGGGTGTCGTTTCTTTTGACTCCTTTTTTAATAAAATCTCTTGGGAAAGAGACATATTCCTTTTTTCCATTAGCCAATAATTTTGTAAGTTATTTTACTATATTGACAGTATCACTGAATTCAATGGCATCCAGATTTTTCACAATAGCCAAGACAAGCGGAAATATTAAGGATGCTAACAGCATATTCTCGTCCTTATTTATTTCAAATATTATTTTAGCTGTTATTTTATTGGTTCCAATGGCTTGTATTATAATAAATGTAGATACAATATTGAATGTACCTGTAAAGTTGAAATCAGATGTTGAAATTTTATTTTTATGTGTTTTTTCAGGTATGATTATTAGTTTGGTTACATCTGTGTTCGGAATAGCAACTTTTGCATGTGAAAGAATGGATTTATATGCTCTCCAAAATATTATTATGAATATTTTAAAGGGTAGTTTATATATTATTTTGTTTTGTTTTTTTGCGCCATCCATTCGGTATATGGGACTTGTTATAGTAATCATTACAATATATACAGGAATAATTCAATATATATTTGCGATGAAATTGTTACCAGATATTCATGTTTCACTGTTGCTTTTTGAAAAGAGTAAAGTATTTGAATTGTTCAAGTCAGGAATATGGAATTCTATAAATAATCTTGGTACAAGCCTTCTTATGGGAACTACCTTATTGCTGGGGAATACTTTGATTGGTACGGCTGCCAGTGGAGATTTATCAATAGTACAAACGCTTCCCAATTTTATGACAACTATCATTACTACGATACAGAATGTACTTTGGCCCCATATAACGGTTGTATATGCAAAAGGAAATGCAGAAAATACCAAAAAGGCTGTTATTCAAGGTCAGAAAATATTGGGTATGATTACTACAGTGCCCTGTGTGCTGATAATTGTTTTTGGAAAAGCGTTTTTATCATTGTGGCTTGACTTAGAAGATGCATCTTATTTGCAGATTTTATCAATTATAACAATATTACCTTTGTTATTGCATAGTACAATGTGGCCGGTATATGCTTTAAATATCACGAATAACAGAGTGGAAAAGCCAGCAATTCTTTTGTTTATAACAGGAATTATTAATATGATATTAACTATAATATTGGTTCATATAACTTCGCTGGGAACCATTGCAATTTCTTTTTCATGTACTGTTTGCTGTTTAGCTTATTATTTTATATTTATCCCTCGTTATGCTGCACAGCAAATGCAATTTCCATGGCATACGTTTTATCCTCATATAGTTAAATCTGTTATATTCTCTATAATTTTTATAATAGTATGCATTCCGTTTAAAAGTGTAATTAAGATTGATACCTGGAAAATGTTTTTTATAATTGGCGGGATTGCAGAGATAATAGGGTTGTTTTTATATTTTATGATTGTATTAGAAAGAAACGATAGGATATGGATGTTTTCACAAATTAAAAAAATAATTAATGCGGAGGAAGAATAGTGGAATATCACGGAACATGGAAAGAAATATGGACTCAAAAGGGTATGGAAGACGGAACAAAGGAAAAGGTAAAAATTTTTGACGGATGGGAAAAATCAGAAACAGATATTGAAGTAATTGCAGAAAAAATAAAAACAAAATTAGATATAAAAAAAGAGGATAGAATTCTTGAAGTGGGGTGCGGTGCAGGCGGTATTGCACAATTTATAGATTGCGATTATATAGGAATCGATTTTTCTAAACCTCTTACAGAAAAGTGTATGCTTTTTTTCCAAAAGACCGCTATTTGTGCTGAGGCAAATAATCTTCCGTTTAGGGATGGGGTATTTGATAAATGCTTTTCATGGGGAGTGTTTCTGTATTTTCCAAATCTTGATTATATGGAACAAGTTGTTTTAGAAATGAAACGTGTTACGAAAGGCATGATTTTTATTGGGGATATACCAAAAAGATCGCAGAATAAACGACATATGACATATACAGAACAACAATTTCAAAATCTTGGATTTGAAACATTAGGAGGATGGGCAGCTCCATATCAGGAAGATAGATTTAATGCTTTTTTTAAAGGATAAATAACTGTCATAATAAACGTTTTGATTCCAGATTTTATATTGGAGGTTTATTTTTAAAATGGATAAAGTCTTAATTGTCGGAGCACATTTTGATGATGTGGAACTAGGAGCCGGCGGAATGGCAGCTAAATTGGTATCACAGGGAAAGGATGTATATAAACTTACTCTTACGGACAATGTTACCAATTTTGAGGCTATGCATATTAATGTGGCATATGAGGAAAGCAAGATACAAAGTGCAAATGCTTGTAAAATACTAGGAATAAAAGAATTGACAGATTTTGTTCCAGTACCATGTACAAGATTAGAATATAGTGTGGAAATTATGCAGAGAGTGGAGCATTACATTCTTGAACTCAAAATTGATACGGTATTTATGCATTTTAATGCAGATATGAATACGGATCATGTTGCAGCATCAAGAATATGCCTTACAGCCGCTAGGCATTGTAAAAATATTATTCAATTTCAATCAAATGGGTATGTTTTAGAGAATGTGTATTATCCTACATACTTTGTAGATATAAGTGATTTTATAGATAAGAAAAAAGCGGCGCTTAGTTGTTATGGGAAAGAACATAATCGTTTTGACAGTCTTTTTGAAATCTGTATTGACAGAAACAAAGTTTGGGGCTTTTCGAATAAGGTAAAATATGCAGAAGGATTCAATATTATAAAAATGCTTTGTTAAATAATTACGAATGGAGATAATATTATGTCAGTATTTACAAACTCAACTCTATTGATTACAGGTGGAACAGGCTCATTTGGACATGCTGTTTTAAAGCGTTTTTTACATACAGACATAGGTGAAATCAGAATTTTTTCCCGAGATGAGAAGAAACAAGATGATATGCGGCATGAATTACAAACTACAGATCCTAAAATGTGCTCCAAGGTAAAGTTTTATATTGGAAATGTAAGAAATCCTTTGGCAGTTCATGATGCTATGGTGGGAGTAGATTATATTTTTCATGCAGCAGCATTAAAGCAGGTTCCGTCCTGTGAGTTTTTTCCTATGGAGGCAGTACAAACAAATGTTGAAGGTACAAATAATGTTCTTCATGCCGCTATAGAAGAAAAGGTGAAGCGGGTTGTTTGCCTTTCAACGGATAAAGCAGCATATCCCATTAATGCAATGGGGACATCAAAGGCGATGATGGAACATGTAGTAAGAGCAAATGCCAGAATTGCGGCTGAAAGAGGTCATACGGTAATATGCTGTACAAGATATGGAAATGTAATGTGTTCAAGGGGGTCTGTCATCCCCCTTTTTATTGATCAAATTCGGAATAATAAACCCATTACGATTACGGATCCAAATATGACACGTTTTCTTATGAACTTGGATGAGGCGGTGAATCTGGTTACTTTTGCCTTTGAACATGCAGAACCAGGAGACTTGTTTATTCAAAAATCGGATGCTTCTACAATCGGTGTACTGGCAAAAGCTGTTCAAAAGGTTTTTGGCAATACAGGAACAAATATTATTGGAACTCGTCACGGTGAAAAATTGTACGAAACACTCATGACGAAGGAGGAATGTTTAAGAGCTGCAGATATGGGAAAGTATTACCGTGTGTCTGCTGATAATCGTGATTTAAATTATGATAAATATTTTGTTAGCGGCCAGGTTTCTACAGAGGCAGATGAGGCATATACAAGCCATAATACAAAACGGCTAGATGTAGATGAAACGGTTGAGAAAATTATGACTGCAGATTATGTTCAGGAACAATTAAAAGGGTGGTGAAACAGTGCAGGTATTAGTAACAGGAAGTAATGGTTTTATTGGCCGTAATCTTGTGTGGAATCTGAAACAAATCAGTGAAGGAAAGAATATAACAAGATCAAATATAAATATTACAAAGATCTATAGTTATGATATAGAAACAGATGAATCTATATTAGTAGAAGCCTGTAGAAAGTGTGATTTTGTATTTCATTTAGCGGGAGTTAATCGGCCAAAAGAAGTTTCAGATTTTATGAAAAATAATTTAGGATTTTCTAACAAGCTTTTAGAGACATTAAAGCGATATCAGAATAGTTGTCCTGTAATGTTTTCCAGTTCATCACAAGCATCATTAATGGGAAGATTTAGGGATTCCGAATATGGAAAAAGTAAAGAAGCAGAGGAAAATTTGTTTTTTAAATATGCTGAGGAAACAGGTGCAAAAGTATTAGTCTATCGTTTTCCAAATCTTTTTGGAAAATGGTGTAAGCCTAACTACAATTCTGCGGTTGCAACCTTTTGTAATGCTATAGCAAATGATTTGGAATATGTGGTTGACAGTCCGAATACAGTATTAGAATTGCTTTATATTGACGATCTAATTAATGAACTGCTTGATATTCTGGAAGGAAAGGGACATTATTGTGAATATCCAAAGGAGCCGCCTTTTTATGGATTGAAGCCAGTACCAACAGAAAGAGGACTTTATTGTTATGTACCCACAACGTATCAGGTATCTCTTGGAGAAATAATAAATTTACTCAATTTATTTAAATCAATGCCCAAAACGTTGGTTATGGCAGAGATTCCTTCAAACTCTTTCCAAAAGAAATTATACTCTGCTTATTTATCTTACTTGCCTTTATCCAAAATGACATATGAATTGCAATCAGTTTGTGATATTCGTGGAAAATTTACAGAGTTAATGAGAACGATAAATTGCGGTCAGCTATCCATTAGTATTACAAAGCCTAATATAACCCGGGGACAGCACTGGCATAATTCAAAATGGGAAATATTTATTGTTATCTCCGGCCGTGGACTTATTCAGGAACGCCAGATTGGCATTAATCCAAAAACCGGAGAAGAATATCCAATAGTAGAATTTGAAGTTAATGGTGAGCAGTTAAAGGCAGTGCAAATCCTTCCAGGATATACACACAGCATTACCAATCTCTCTGATACAGAAGATCTTATTACTATTATATGGGCAAACGAACCGTTTGATAAAAATAATCCAGATACATTTTTAGAGAAGATTCAAGGAGGAGATCATGGGGAAGTTGAGTAAAGTATGGAGGAAACTGCCGGTTCCTGCCCAATATATATGTAAATCTATAGGAATTAAAAAAATGGGATTAGTCGTATATAAAGATGCCTGCAAGAGAAGATTGCTAAAAAAATATCTTAATTCGACTGATCCGGAAAAGGCAAAGGTTGCCAGATATGTAAAAGAAAATGGATTAGAAATTATACCATATGACTTTTGTAAAAAATATGATTGCCATAATATTAAGGTGTACCGGGATACCGATGGGTATCCTTTTGTCATCCATAATGGGAAAAAAATGTATGGGCGTAAAGACGATTCGGATGATTTTTTTGCATATTATTATTCCTATACTTTAATGGAACAAGATCCAGAATCACCACATTGTTATGTGACAGATAATTCAAGGATACCACATGATGGATGTATTATTGCGGAATTAGGTGCTGCTGAAGGAATGTTTGGATTGGATTATATAGAGAAAGCCAAAAAGGTATATTTGTTTGAGTGTTCTGAAAAGTGGCATGAGCCATTAAGGAGAACATTTGCCCCTTGGATAGAAAAAATAGAAATTGTGCCTTATTTTGTTGGTACAGGCGGTAATAAAGATAATACAATTCAACTTGATGAGTTCTTTAAAAATAGAGAGGTTACTATTGTTAAAGCTGATATAGAAAGGGCTGAGCTTGCAATGCTTCGGGGGGGGTAGAAACATTTTCCAAGAAGATTCAGCAAGCTTATATTTGTACATACCATAACTTTGATCATCCTTTTTTAATAAAAAAATATTTGGAAAAATACATGTTTAAGGTGAAATTTAATGAAGGATTTATGCTTATGTATGACTGGCCATCTGATTTTGATAAGAACATGCTGCGGCCAGGAGTAATATATGGAGAGCGTAAGATATAATTAGGAGATGGGAATATCATGCTTGGAAAATTAGCAAAAATTTCGAAATCCCCTTTTCGGTTGATTAAATCACAATATAAGAAATTAAAATTTAATAAAAGTGGAAATATTGGAGAGAACTGTTTTTTTTCTTGTGAATCGAATGTATTGAATACAACAGGAAATAAAGACTCGCTTCAAATTGGGAAGAAATCGAATATTAGTGCTAGAATTCATGTACACGGAAACGGAATGATCACAATAGGGGAATTTGCATTTATAGGAGGGAACTCTTTAATTATGGGAATAGATTCCATAACCATAGGTTCTCATGTGATCATTAGTAATAATGTTCATATTTATGATAACAATAGCCATCCCATAAGTCCATCCTATAGAATGGCAATGAGCGAGCGGGGGGGGGTAGACGACGAGTGGCAATTTACTGCCCATAAAGCAGTGGTAATTGAAGATAATGTGTGGATAGGAGAGAGAAGTACAATCCTAAAGGGTGTTCATATTGGGAAAGGATCAATAATCGGCTGTGATTCAGTTGTGACAAAAAATATACCAGCTTACTCAATTGCTGTAGGAAATCCTGCAATAGTTGTAAAGGTGATTGGCGAAGAATAGGATTAAAAATAAAATATAAAGGTATGGTAAAAATGGCAGGAACTAATAGAACGAAGACAAAAACAGTTCTTCTTGTCTTTGGCACACGTCCAGAGGCAATAAAAATGTGCCCATTGGCGAAGGAACTACAGCAGCGTTCCAATATTAAGACTCTTGTCTGTGTTACGGGACAGCACCGTGCTATGTTGGATCAGGTTTTGCAGGCATTTAAACTAATGCCGGATTATGATTTATCCATCATGAAAGAGAAACAGACATTATTTGACATAACAGCGGCAGTACTTAATGGGATGAGATCTGTATTATCTGATGCAAAACCGTCTCTTGTACTGGTTCATGGTGATACGAGCTCTGCTTTTGCTGCAGCTTTAGCGGCATTTTATCTTAATATTCCTGTTGGCCATGTGGAGGCTGGTCTTAGAACTTATAACATTCAT
>OFGX01000664.1_pt1 | contig 24539 bp, 27 predicted proteins | sample 1521831 | NCBI WGS metagenome assembly OFGX01 (sample SAMEA3504080, study PRJEB24116) | mouse gut metagenome | biome: mouse gut; feature: mouse-associated habitat; material: faeces | place: Denmark | collected 2011 | reverse complement strand
AACATGATTGACGGTATCATCAACAACACCCCCGCCGCTGACGGACTGGAAGCCGCCGGGGAACAGATTTCTCTTGAACAGTACGCTGAAACGCTAAAGCAGGACGAAACCCAAAAGAACGCAGAGCCGGACACCGCCTGTATCACAGCCGCTTCAAAGAGCCGCTATGACGGCATGGTTGCCCTCTTTACTTTGGACGACAAAATCCATATCGGGAAAAGCGAAAACTACGACAACAAAGGGCATTATGACAACACCGACAATTCCCTGCTCTACGTTTCCGACTGCCAAGCCGCCTTTACATTCCTTACAAGCGAGGGCTGCATACACCCGCAGGACGAAGCATTGAAACAGGGCATTTACACACAGGAGGACTACAAGGAATTTGCACGGATAACGGACTTTTTAGCACAGGCAGGCTTTACCCCGGAAAAGGAATTTTTCTTTGCCGACAAGCCCTTTTCCCTGCAAGCAGATACGCCGGAGCAGACAGCCCCGGAAACAAAGACCATTTATTACACAATCAATGAAAGTGCTGCCCGCCGTGCAAATGATATGAACAGCTTTTCCGATTACAAGCCCGGCAGCGCAACCGCAGAATACCGCCAAATGGTAGACAAAGCCGTGGAGATTGGGGAACGGCAGAAAAAGCGTGTAGACCCCATGTACCATGAAAAGATTGACAGCCTTGTTGACACCTACGCCCGGAAACTTGCCGAGAACATGAACAGCAGTTTTTCCATTGAAGCCCGTGTACCCTCTATCCTCATTGCGGGCGGCTCAAATTTCCCGGTACGCAAAAAGGAAAAGCAGAACGCCGCCCGTGACAGGAACATGGAGGACTGGAACGAGATACAGGGCTTGCTTGACAAGATACGCAGCACAGGCATGGGCGGTATCAGCGCAGACGACCCGCAGGCAATACAGAAATTGGAAGCCAAACTGGAAAAGCTGCAAGCGGCGCAGGAAACCATGAAAGCGGTAAATGCCTACTACCGCAAGCACAAGACCCTTGACGGCTGCCCTGCCCTTTCCGCTGAACGTATCGAAGCCATGAAAGAGGAAATGTCCTCACAGTGGCACATACAGGATAAGCCCTACCCCTCATGGGCTTTATCCAACAACAACGCAGAGATACGCCGGATAAAAGGACGCATTGCGGAGCTGACAAAAAAACAGGAAACCGCCTACTCCGGGTGGGAGTTTGAAGGCGGCACAGTGGAAATGAACCGGGAGGACAACCGCCTGCAAATCTTCTTTGAGGAAAAGCCGGACGAAAAAACCCGTGAAACCTTAAAAGAAAGCGGCTTCCGTTGGTCGCCTAAAGCCGGGGCGTGGCAAAGGCAGCTCAACGACAACGCTATCTATGCCGCTGACCGTTTATCCTGCATAAAACCTTTATCTGGAAAAAGCCCCGTGGAAATACAGAAAGAAGCCCGCACAGCCGCCAAGACCGAGAAAAAGCCCTCTATCCGGGCGCAGCTTGCACAGGACAAGGAAGCGTTGAAAAACGCCCCGAAAAAAGCAGCGGAAAAGACGAAAAAGCAGGATTTAGAAAGGAGCTGAACCATGCAGAAATTTGAAAACGTGGATATATTAAAATCCCTCAAAGCTATCATGCAGACCCACACCGAACATTTCCAGTCTGATTTTGACATAGACATAAAGACGTTGAAGCAGGCGGCGAAAAGCCCGAACCCGGAGGACAAAAAATATTTGTGGATATGCCGCCCTGCCGGAACATGGTGCTTGCGGGAGCGTGACACGTTCATCAAGGACACACGGGAGCATAACACGTTCTGTTTCTACGCCGAGCAGACAAGGGACAAGATACTTGCCTACGCCGTGGAGCTGACGGGGATTGAAAAAGGCAGGGTAACGGGCAACCTCTACGAACTGGACTACCAAAAGCACTACGAACACGTCAAGGACACTTCTGTAGCCCCCGGAGCTACCAAGCTGATCTACGAGAACGGGGAACGGACACAGGAAGCCGACAGGCGCATTACCGGGGACGCTGACCCGGACTTAGGGAAATTCCTTACCTTTGAGGAACAGCCCAAAGACCCCGCCGCCTTACAAAATGTACTTAGGGGCGAGAAGCACAGCCGGGAACGTCTGAAAGGCGGCGACATAAAGGAGCATATCAAAACACTGTCCGGCAAGGGGAAAGAGAAAAAGCCGTCCTTACGGGCGCAGCTTGCACAGGACAAAAAAACCGTAAACGCCGCCCCGAAAAAGCAGGCGACAAAGACCAAAAACAAGGGATTGGAGGTATAAGCGCATGGGACAATTCAATTTTGAGGAAACAAACCTTATCTGCTGTTACAGGAGGAAAACAAGGGCTGATACGGTGGCGGCAATGACCGCCGCCCTGCCCTACATGGAAACGGAGATACAGGAGCTTGCGGAGCGCACAGCGGAAAAGCTGAAGAAACTGACCGAGGAAGAATTTGCCGGGCTTGTGTTCCTGCCTGCTGAAGATTTGGAGTAATAGAACGCCGGGGAATGGCAGTCTGCGGTTTACCATATTGCCCAAAGACCCTGCACCCACGGAGAAACAGAGGTGCGGCGGCTAACAGATAGCTGCCGCAGCCCAAGTTAATTTTCAATATAGTAAAAATGTATCTTACTCAAAGTATCCACAAATAGTTCCTTGTTGAATAATATGATTATTTGCTTTATCAAGAACTTTTCTTTTTGTAGAAGATGCTTTTAAGTCAAGCGAGCCATCTAAAGAATAAATTGTAAAACTATATTTATGAGATTTTCCTTTGGGTGGTTTCGGACCAGCATAACGGTGAAGCCCATATCCTACTCCTTGTACTGCGCCATCTAATATTGACACTATTTTTCCTGCTGGAATAGCCTTTGGAATTTTATTCATTGCCGGAATATTCCAAATAACCCAATGTGTAAAATTTTTAATAGGGTGGCTTAAATCTTCAAGTGTAATAATAAGCGTCTTGGCATTAGGAGCTAAATTTTTTATAACAAATTCTGGGGAGAGATTTTCCCCTCTTCCAGTATTTTCTATGGGAAATCTATTGCCATTTTTTATTCCGATACATTCAAATTCAAGAATATTTCGTTGCATTTCATCTGCCCTCTTTTCTAAAATTTCAATTTCTTAGTATATGATATTGTGATTCAAAAATAAATAGTACCTGTAACATCATTCCACAAATTGCCAAACAGACAAAGGACATGTCATTCCCCGGTATCTTTTTTATGCCCTTGTGGACGCTTAGAAGCCGTTTTCCGGGCGGTAATGGTAATGCACTACAAAATGCCCCGGAAATGCCCTTAAAACGCCTTATAACGCTTTCCAACCTATATGATTATTGCATAAAATACGCCTACAAATGTCAAAGTTAAAAAAATAATTACTAAAATCAATGCCATTTTCTTTGTTAATGCTATCTTTTTCATAAGAATAATCTTTATCATCATACAAATTGCTAATATTATAAGAGTAAATACCGCCTGCACTATAATGCCAGTATACCATGGAGCAGATTTCATATAATATAGCTCTGAATGTTTTAGGAAATACCAGTATTTATACAACCCAGAACCAATGAACACACCTACAAAGCAACCCATGATAATATTTAATATCCACTGTATTTTCTTTTTCATTCTTAATCTCCTCTACCTAAAATAAATTTTATAGCATACATTATTTATCTGTATACTTCAAGGAGCACAATATAGCTTAAAATATATATTTATACACATATTTTATTAGGCAAAAAATAGACGAACCGGGACTTTCTTTACTGCATTTTTACAATCCTTGCACACCTTTTCTGTGCTTTGCATATCGAATTTATATCCGACACCTAACAGCGTCTTTATATACACTGGATTTCTGCTGTCTGCTTCAATCTTTTTCCGCAGGTTGTAAATCACATTTACAACGCTTGAATGGCAGCTATCGCTATCCATATCCCAAACAGCTTCAAAAATCTGCTCCTGCGTGAACACCCTGCCCGGCGAGGACGCTAAATAAGCAAGCGTCCCATATTCAAGGCGGGTAAGGGGAACGTCCTCCCCGTCCCGGAGTACCCGACGTTGGTACAGTTTGATTTCAAGACCGGGAAAGGAGAGGACAGAGCTTGTGACTGGCTGCACAGCTTCAAGACCGATTTCATCTGAAAGGACGGACAGTACCTTTTCTATTGCCTTTTCTTCATCATCATTAAAAGTTAATATTAGTATCTTAGCTATGGTATCAGCCCTCCTTTGCAGCGTTATAACAATCCCTTTTTATATGTCAAAACTATAATCTGTTTTTGCTTATACTTAGTATGTCATTTATCCATTTGTCATACCGCAAATACCCGTCCCAATTTCCAAGTGTTTTCATATCTTTCAAAAGCTCATATGCCATTGACATATAATCTGCTTTTTCATGGTAAGAAGAACCATTTGCCTTATCTTTTAATATGGACATAGTAAGAAAATTGCTGTCCGATTTATTCCCGGTATGTGCATTTAGCGCAAGCATTTCTGTATAAGAACAACTATTGGGGTTCACTTTGCTTAGATCTACTGTCTGCTCATATTCATTTCCGTTTTTGTCAACACCTTTCACAAGGTACACTGGATTGTCCTCTGAATAATCATCTGCCCTATATACATTTGCGCTTTCCCCGGTTTTCACATGATGAATGGAAAATAATGCGTCCGGATCAATATGTACTACATTTGTTGCGCTTGACATTTCTTTTACATTTGCCTTAAAATCGTTCTTCATATTATTTTCTAATTTTCTTGCCCCGTACCCTGCCACCGGGTAGCCTGCCGTTCCAATTCCGCTAACACTCATTTTTCAAATCCTCCATTGGTTTCAATATTTTTTCTGCGGTTCTTCTGTCATTCAAAACCGCCTTTGCCCCCTTATGATAAGTCCGGGCATAAATCTGCTAATCACATTGTATTTAACATTTTATAGGTTTTCTAATTTCTCTAAAAAAGTTATATAAAATTCTCTTTCTTTGATACAGGCTTGTTGAACTTCTATACTTTTGGGAGTATATACTACCGGGTGTTCTAAATTATATAGGGCTTGTTTCGTTGCCAAAATTGCAGATTCTGTTGTGCTGCCTAAAACGTCTATATTCTCCGCATTTCCCTCTCCTTTAAGCATTATATTAAGTCTTTGAACCATCATTTGTGATATATGGCTAAACATTCCATTTCCTCTTATTCCCAAACCATTTGCGCCCGTTTCCTTAGCCGCTTCTATCCATGCGTTTTTAACTTCCTCTGGTGCATTGGGGGCTATTTGTTCAAAAGCCTTTTCGTCTACATCATCTTTTTTTGCAATAACTTTTTCAGAAACCACATCTGAAAACTGTTTTTTTAATGCAACCCTTTCTGTCTTTCTTGTTTCATACCCCGCCACCGGGTAGCCTGCCGTTCCAATTCCGCTAACACTCATTTTTCAAATCCTCTCATGCAGACATACCAAAACCCTTAAAATTATGTACATTTTCTATGCTTCACTTGAAACATTCGACATTTCATTTGATCCAGTATCATTTTCAGCCGTAGGCGTATTATTGGTATCATGCTCCGAATTTTCATTTGGTGCTTCTGTCGGCTTAGAAATTTCTAAGCTCATGGTTGTTTCCATTCCCCCGATACTCATTGTCATTACAAGCACTCTTGAACCGTCTGGCTTAACAATAATTTCTGTCTTTGATTCAGATTCTTGTTTATCTTCCTGCTTCAATTCTTCATCTGATACATCATCATCCTCCTGCTCCAATAATGGATTTTTTGATTTAAGTGCCTTATAAATATCCTGCACATTGGCATTCTGCCTTGTATCTTCGGGTGCAGACACCTCTGTTTCCTGTTTTTGTGGGTAAAATTGTCCGACCCTGCTCTTGTTGTGTCTATCTGCCGCTACATTGTTTTGATAATAATTATATCCAATTCCATTTACGCTCATTTTTCAAATCCTCCATTGTCATCAATTTTTTTCTGCGGTTCTTCTGTCATTCAGAGCCGCTCTTGCCCCCTTATGATAAGTCCGGGCATATTTGGTTTTACTGCAATTGTGTCCTGTTTGCATATTGGTATGCACCTAAAACATCACATACTCCTAAACTACTCATTTCTTTCTCCTTTCCTGTAACAACACAGCTACGCTAAATTCGTTTTTCCTTGCCCTAATATCCACATCTCCCATGTATTTATCTACTTCACGTTTTACATTGGATAAACCAATGCCGTGCAGGGCTGTATCCCTTCCCTTTGTGGAAAGCGGAAGATTGGTTTTTGTGTCAAATGTCACCTCCCCCTCAAATGAATTTTTTACATTTATCATATAAAACTTTTTCTTCTGCCTGCCGGAAAGATAAATGTATCTTTTCCCCTCTGCCATTTTTTCACAGGCTTCAAGGGCATTTTGCAGAAGATTGTTAATAATGATCCCTATGTCATAGGCATTATAGCCGTCCGATTTTGGATAGGAAAACGCCGACTGGAACTGTATTCCCTGTTTCTCTGCGGCTTTCTGCTTGTCATTCACGATCACGTCCGTAACAGTATTTCCGGTTTTAATGGTAAGCTCAAATACATCCATGCTTTCGTCCATATGGTCTATATATTGCTCTATATCCCCATAGCTGCCATTTCTGACAAGCCCTTTGATATTCGTCATATGGTTCTTCATTTCATGCTTCATCTGGCGTATGCCATGATAAAACTGCTCCACTTCCTCCATTCGTTCCTGTATTGCGTGAACCTGCTGCTGTTCCACGAAATATTTTTCCTTTTCCTCCTGTAGGCGCATCAATTTCTGATAAGACTCTATCGTAATCAAAACCCCTGCATAGAACAGGGCGGCAACCACAGGCACGATCCCAAGAAATACCGGGAATTGTTCATAAAGTTGTATCATCGTGTTTTCATTCACAATCAGCAGAATATGAAAAATGATATTTACAAACAAAATCCCTGTTACCGGGGTCAAAAGCATGTAACACAATTCTTTTATCTGCAGCTTACTTATTTTTTTCTTTAAAAGCCGCCCCATGACGCACAACATAACCGAGAGCAGGAGCATTTGCAACACCGCAACAAAAGCATAGTTTGATGCCGCACGGCTGAAAATGTTTTTAGTCATTTCCAAGGTTTCCGCTTTTTGTTCCAGGCGTTTGTCTACAATAAAACTTACGCTTCTCATAATCAGCGCACTTAATTTTCTGGCACAAAAGAAAAGCACACCCAAAAGAATCGTAAATTCCCTCCCCATATCCAAACACTTTGAAGCCGCCGCCAAGAGGACAATTACAATTATCATGCACAGCCATCCATAAACAGCCGTTGTCATGCCAATAAAATACATAACCATATAAACCGCAAAAACCATAAGCGCTTTTTTGATTCTGCGTTTCCTCCGTTCCTTTTTCCCTGCCATAAATGGATAGAAAAAAGCCGTCATACAGGCAGCATATAAAAACACTTGAATGCCGGACATGATATTCATAATCAAATTAAAACCTGCTTCGCTCAATGTCTGTCCCTCCTACTGCATAAAGCGCAGATATGCCTTTACAAAGTCCTCATACTTATATTTGGAAAGGGGCAGCTTATCCCCGTTTGCAAGCATGATTTCTGTCCTGCTGTATTCGTCCACACAGGAGAGGTTGACAAGATAGCCTTTGTGGATGCGGCAGAACTGCCCCTGCAATTCTTCCTCAAGTTCCCCGATTTTTGCATAATATTCCAGGCTGCGCAAGCTGGCTTGTTCCCCGTCTTTTATATAAAGCACTACCTTGTGCTTCCGGCTTTCCATGTAATAAATATGGTCTAACGGTATGGCTTTGTTTGCCCCGGCGTACTGGATAAGCAGGGTTTTCTTTTTCGGCTCCGTTTCGGATAAAATCTTATCCTGCGCCCGGCTGAAAACCTCTGCAAATTTCTGTTCATTCACAGGTTTAACCAGATATCCCAACGCTTCCACTTCGAAAGCGTCATAGACATACTTTTCATAGCCCGTAACAAAAATGATTGCGGGCTGTTTTATCTGTTCCATACCCCTAATCTGTCTTGCCATTCCCATACCGTCCATGCCGGACGCAAAACCCTCTAACTCTATATCCAAGAACAGTAAATCATGCCCCATGCCGCTTGACAGGTATTCATCAGCAGAAGCATACTCCGTAATTTCACATTCCGCTTTCTGCCCTCTGATAAGCGAAGCAAGGTAGCTTCTTATGTTCTTTTCATCATCACATATTGCAACTTTTATCATATGCCCTCCTTTGGCTTTCACATAAAATATCGGAAAAAATGAAATTTTGTCTAATACCGATTGCACGAAAACATGTTTTGACAGCACAACTGGACAGAAAAAAACTTTTATAATGCAGTATCTTAAAAGGCATGGTATACTGGGATGAATGAAAAAATAAATCCTGGAGTTCATGCACGGCATTAAAAGATTGGCAGAGCTCTGCAGGCGCTACAGTTGAGAGCAGTATTTCCGGCTTGATATAGAGCCGGAGGAAGCGTATGACAGGATTTCTTATCTCCGTTCTCTGTTGATTCGAGAATTGGCAGGACGGGAAGAAAAGGCTACAGTGACGGGAAACAACTGATTGCGGGAAGAACGCCTCAGGCGATTCTTCGATGTGCATTGGAGGAGAGGACAGAATGTTCAGGGAAATCAGAGGAATAGAGGATGAGACGATTTTAAGCGCCATACACAGGCTTCCGGCTTTTTATTTTCAGGGAGGATGGGCGGATGGAATCCGTGTGGATTTTTTCGGGCTGCCGGCCGGGGGAGAAGAGGCGCTGCGGATAACACGGGAGGGCGGCCTGTGCCGGATCGGCTTTCGGGAGAAGATTCATTTGTTCCGGGCATTGGGGATTCTGCGGGAGAATGGGGGAAAGCCCCAAATGAACCATACAGAAAAAATGTATATCCCCAGGATAGGCGTTATGATTGACGCATCCCGGAACAGTGTGCCTAATCCCGGATTTCTGAGAGATGTTCTGGACCGCATGGCGCTGATGGGGCTGAATTGCCTGATCCTGTACATGGAGGATGTGTATGAGCTGGAGGGAGAGCCCCGGTTCGGCTATATGCGGGGAGGCTATACCCGGGAACAGCTGCGGCAGTTGGACGACTATGCGCATCAGTACGGCATCAGCATAGTGGCGTCCATACAGGTTCTGGGACATCTGGAAAAAGTGCTTCGGTTTCCGGAATATGCTTCCCTGCAGGACAGTCCCTCCTGCCTGCTGGCCGGAGAGGAGAAAACCTATGAGCTGATCGGGAAGATGCTGCAGACGATAGGCCGGTGCCTAAGGAGCCGGATGGTCATTGTGGGCATGGATGAGACCCATGGCCTGGGGGAAGGGCGGTACCGGCAGAAAAACGGCGTCCGCAGGCCTTTGGATATTTTCCTGGAGCATTTGCAGCGGATCCATGCCTTGGCCCGGGAGAGCGGGCTGGAGATCGCCCTTTACAGTGACATGCTGTTTTCCTACAGCTCCCCCAGACATGTCTATCTGGACCCGGACGAGGCGCCTGACCCGGAGATATGCGCCGGGATACCGGAGGATGCGGGTCTGATCTACTGGGATTATTATTCCCGGGATCCGGGCCTGTTGGACGGAATGATGAAAAGGCACCGGGATACGGGCAGGGCCATCTATGCGGGACCATTGCTTTCTGTCTCGTCCTTTTGTGTCAATTACCCGTTTACCTTCCGGACTGCGGAGCCGGCGCTGAAGGCGGTAAAAAAATATCGGATTCCCATGGCCTACGGCTGCCTGTGGCATGATGATGGAGCAGAGTGCTGCGACTGGCTGGGGCTGCCGGGAATGCAGTATTATGCGGAGAGCGCTTACCGTGAGGACTCGGTGGGCCATGAGGTTCTGGACGCCCGCTTTGCCGCATGTACCGGATTATGCGCAGGGTGGTTTGCGGACACGGCTTTTCTGGACGCGGTTCCCTGCAGCAATCCGGAGAACCGCTGGCCGCCCAATCCCTCCAAATATCTTCTCTGGCAGGATCCTCTGGAGGGACTGTACGATGCGGATCTGCGGGGGCTTGGACTGGATGCGCATTATGGGAAAACGGCGCGGCTGCTGGAGGCGGACCTGGAAAAGGCAGGGGAGGAAGGATGGTTTTTACTGGTTCCGCTCCTTCTGGCCAAGTCCCTGCAGCTGAAAGCCGCTTTGGGGGAAAGGCTGCATCAGCACTATAAAGACAGGGACCGGGAGGCCCTTGGAAAAGACGCGGAACAGATGAGGGAACTGCTTGACCGGGTGAAAGCGCTGCGGACTGCCCACAGGCAGCAGTGGATGCAGACCTGTTCTCCCTTTGGCTGGTCCCGGCTGGATCTCCGCTACGGAGGGCTTACTGCCAGGCTTGAGACAGCCGTATATCGTCTGGGACAATATTTGGACGGCAGCCTGTCCGAACTTCCGGAACTGGAGACGCCTCGGTATGAAAAAGACCGCAGCGGGCAGTTTTTGGGGAAGGGAATATGGAAGGTCTATGAGGGCTGCGCGACATTGAGCGACGGCTGATATGAATATCAGCCCAGGAAAATATTTCTTTTGCATTGATTGTTGATTTTAGCTAAACTGATAGAACTGTATAGACATATTCTGAAACTCATAGTCCATGCGCCGGAAAAGGTGGACGGGAAACGGGTACAGAGTCTGACAGCGAATTTCTGTTGATGCGGCTTTCTTTTTCTGATATGATGATACCAGGGAGAAAAGGCATTTTTTCCGCGGGGATGGCAGTGGCCGGAACGGCGGAGCGAGAGTTTCGATTGCAGGAGAAGAGAGACAGGAATGAATGAAAAAATATACGAGTTTGAATCCCTGATTTACAGCGCAGGGGACACAGGAGGAGCTTATGTGTTGTTTCCCTATGACATCCGGAAGGAATTCGGCCGGGGCAGGGTGAAAGTCCACGCCACCTTTGACGGGGAGCCCTATGACGGCAGCATTGTGAATAGGGGCGTAAAGAATGAGGACGGGAGCATCTGCTATATCCTGGGCCTGCGGAAGGATATCCGCGCCAAAATCGGGAAGCAGCCCGGGGACCAGGTGCGGGTAACAGTGACAGAGCGGGAGTAAGGATATGCTCGGAAGCAGAAGTTCGACCGGAAATAGGGGCTGCCCGGAAGCCGATGGGAATGGTTCAGGCAACTTGTCTGAAAAGGGCAGCGGGAACAAAACAGGGAATGTAAGGAGGTATGACAGAATGACAAACGAAAAGGTCTATCAGATGGATTTCAACAAGGTCTATCAGCTGCTTGTGAGCAAAGCGGTGAAGAAAGGCCGCACAAAGGATGAGGTTGACCAGGTGACCTGCTGGCTTACCGGCTACAGCCGGGCGGAATTGGAGGGCATGGCGGAAAAACCGGTTTCCTACGGGGATTTTTTCCGGAATGCCCCGCAGTTAAACGAGAACAGAAGGCTGATTAAGGGGGTAATCTGCGGGGTGAGAGTGGAGGAGATCCAAGAACCTCTGATGCAGGAAATCCGCTACCTGGACAAACTGGTGGATGAGCTGGCCAAAGGCAAACCCATGGAAAAAATTCTGCGGAAGTAGGAATGCAGAGCTAAAGTGCTATAATAAAGTTGTAACATCCCGAATTTATACTGCTTAACGATTTCATTTGCCGTGAAGCCAGACTGCATAACGCTGACTGGTTCAATCGCATGATTGCATTAGGCAGTATTCAGCGTTATGCAGTATAAGAAGATTGTCCGCCTCCATGAGGAAGAAGGACGAAAGATGCCGCGGCGTCCCCGGCATCTCCCGCTCGTGAGTGGTCTTGCCAGGAAGAAGGAAGGACAGCCTTCCTGGCAAGCCTCAGCAATCGGCAGTTATAATGTGAAGCCGACCTTCCTCTGGGCAGGCCATGGGCAATCGCGCCATTGGCCATTACCCTGCCCGGCCTTTCCGGTCAGGAGGTCGGTGGCGGCGTCTGCGAGGTAGCCCAGGTAACTTGCGGCGGAGCTGTCGCCGCACAGCAGTTTCCACATGAGGCCGCCAAAGAGATAGGACTGGGCAAATTCCCGCCAGCTATGCAGTTCCTCCGCAGCCTTGTGGGAGAGGTCCCAGAGGATGCCCACGGCTTCGCTTTCCGTGAGCCAGCCGATATAGCACCCCCAGCGGGTCAGCATCGCCGCCCTGCCCACATCCCATCCGGCCATAAAGCCGGGGGCATAGCGGCTCTTATACCGCTGTGCGAATCTCCATGCCCGGCAGGCGGACGCACGGTCGTCCTCGTCCATGGTTTCGTCCATCAGCTCCTCCGGAGAAGCGGCCTCGCCATAAAGCTGATACCGCAGGATATAGCCCTCCTGCGCCAGATAGCGGATCATATCCAGCAGGTCGCTGCGCCCGTCTATGCCCCAGGAGCGGCGCACGAGGGACACGACTTTCTGTTCCATGACAGGGATATGTTCCTCCACGTCCATGCTGTCCAGATTGTGGCTGTTAAGGGTGGACAGGATGCCGGACAGCAGGATGCCGAACTGCTCCCAGTTTGCGTCGTCTTTTTGATAGGGGATGGGCTCCGGTTCCGGCATGGCTTCGATTCGGGCCATTGTTTCTTCCAGGGTGGTATAGAGGCTTTCTTCCAGTTCCGGGCTAAAGGACAGTTCTTCCTCCTCCTCTGCATCTTCCAGCTCCAGGGTTTCCAGAGCCGCCGCAAGGACGCCCATATCCTCTCCGAACAGTTGCCCCATGATGCCCTCCGCGGTGGAGGCGGTGGCTTCGGCTACTTTGTCGTTTACCATTTTTTGCAGCAGTTCCTCGTTGACGGCCATTTGAGCCATGCTGTCCGGCGGGAACATCTGGCCGAGGATTTCCACCTGGCGCTGGGTATTGGCGGCAATCTGTTCTTCCGCTTGGGCGGCAGATACGGACGGGCTGTCTTCAGAATCCGGAACCTGGATTCCGTCAAGGATTTCCTGGCTTTTATCCAAAGTCTTTTTCATGCTGTCCGCAGCCTGTTCGCTGGCCTGCTGTGCCCGTTTTCTGATTTCGTTTAAATCAAACATGGTCAGTCCTCCTGTTTTTGTTCCGCAGCTGCCCCGCCCGGCGCCCAGAGTAAGGTGGGAGGATTTCCGTCCGGGAAAGGAATGTGCCTGAAAATGCACTGGGATAGTGGACGGGGCAGCGGCTGTTTTGAATCATTGAGGGTGCATTCCCCGATGGTTGTATCGCGTAAACTGGCACCGAGTGCAGCAAGGTTGGAGCGAATACCCTGCTACTGAGAAGCATCAGGCAAATGCCCTTGCGACGTTTGAGTGCTTGCACCGGGGGAGTTTATTTAGCAATTGACATTTCCTGGCTGGGCTATTATGTACCCGCTGCGCGGCGCTAAAAATCGCCTGGGACAAAATAGTTCCAGGTAGGCGCCGGTCATTTCTCGGCCTGGTTATCCGGGGGGAGCGGGTGCCATGGGGGAGGTTCTCTGTGGCGCGAAAACAGCTTTTTCAGCCGCTTCAATATGGCTTCTATGAAGCGGAACCATAAATTGCCGAAGACAAATACGCCCACAAGAAACAGCAGGAACGCTCCGGTTTCTCCAAAAGGCATCTTTCACCTCACTTTGTCGCGAAGCGATGCAGGAAGAAGTCGGTAAAAGCGGCCAGTTCCGCATCCTGTGACACATAGACATACAGCTTTTCGTCTTCCAGCCAGTCGTAGGCGTTGATGGCGATGTAGCCTTTTTTGTCCGGGTAAATGATAAAGGCGTCTGTGGGGTACTTGTTCCGATAGGCCTTCAAAATCTCGGAACGGCGATAATAAGTGGGGTCGCCGCAGCCGGAAAGGTCGGGAACTGTGGGCACGGCCACGATTGTCTGGCTGGCCTCATTCCAGCCCACCAGCAGGTTCCCGATCTTCGATTTGCTCCCATGGACAAAACCGTAGTTGAAGCGGCTTACGTCCTCGGTATATCCGAAGATGAGCCTGTAACTGTCCCCGTCTTCTACGACCTGGTTGAACAGGGTGCGCATTTTCCTGGCGTTCGCATTGCTCTTTTCCATGTCGATTTCGGGCCCTTTAAATAACTTGCTGAAAAATCCCATCTTTTTTTCCTCCTGCATAGTGGGGAATTGCCTGTAGATAACCGGTATGGGTTCATGCCGGACTTGCTGGACAGATCGTACAGGTTAGGTGGCGGCAGTTCCTGAGTTTTTTTGTGAAAATAAAGTCAAATATCCGAGTTTGTTTTTATTTTGCCTGAAAAGGAATCCGTCAGAATATGACATGCTATCCGGACGGATTGACTCCTTCCCTATAATCAGGACATGATGATCAGGACATGGGGGCTGCCCTCAACTTCTCCAGGGCATCCACAATGGCGTTGAGCTGGAAATCCACCGTTTCATCCGCGGCTTCGGGGACGAACAGGGGGAGCGTATGGGGAATCGCCTTGCACACCACTATCGCGGCCAGGCTCAGGTTCGTAAATAGGCTGACCCTCGCCGGGTCTGCCTCGATTCCGAAAGTCTCTAAGATTTCTCCGAAGAGACGGCGCTGCTTTTGGCGGAATACCTGATAGCTTTCCTCTGACAGGCGCTTGAAAATGAGCTGCTGTTCCTCGATGGTCAGGATGGCGATTCCGTTTTTCTCGCCATAGCAGCAGGTGTGGAGAAACTGCTTTACAGCGTCCCGCCAGCTCAGGGCAGGATTGGCCATGAGCTTTTCCGCATAGGCGATGAGCCTGGGCTGCTGCAGGTACAGGGTCTCGACAATCAAATCTTCTTTCGTGGCGAAAAAAGAATAGAAGAAAGTGCGGGAAATCCCTACTTTTTTATATATCTGCTCTACAGTGGTACGTTGTATGCCCTGTTTTGCCATCAGCTCCAGCCCCGCTGTGACAAGCTCCGTTCTGATGCGTTCCCTGTCCTCCTCAGAGTAGGCTACCTTGGGCACTCCATCACTCCCTTCCTGAAATAAAAACAAATTCTGGAATTTGACTTTATTTTAGCATATACCATGAGAGATTGCAAGAGGGAGATGGCGGAATTATGGCCAGCCATATTTGGGATAGGCGGCCGCGCCCCAGAGGAAAGGAGCCTGCGGTCTGGAAATCTCGAGCGTATACAGGAAGGAAATGGAGGGCGTAAGTTTTTCCAGCTCCCTCATTGATTTGCAGGCGGGGCGGCAGTATAATAGAACTGTCAGCGGCAAAAGCCGGATACGGCAGTAGCTGACGGGGGACTGGCTGTTCCCGCAGGCGGCAGGGCTTCGGCGGTATCGACACCTGGCGGCCGGCAGGGAGCCCGGCGGATGCCGGGAGGCGGCCGGAGATGTCTGAAAGGAGAAAATGGATGAAAGCATTTGACAAAAATTATAAGCTGTTGGAGGAAATGTACCAGGACGGATACTTTCCGGATTTTCTGGTGGACAAGGTGAAGGCTGAGCTGCAAAAGGTCATCGATTTGCTGGAGAGGGGCGAGACGGACAGGGAAGCGGTTCAGGAGAAGCTGGACGAAGCGGTCTGCGCCATCAATGGTCTGCAGGAGGAGTTCGATGAGAACGACAGCGAGATAGAGACGGTGGCTCGGGACTGCATCGGGGAAAGCGTGGGCTACATTCTGGCGTGGTTCGGCATTCCCGTTGATGTGGAGGAAGCCATCCGGGAGCGGGACTGGTGAGGGAGGAAACATTTGCAATGGAACGCACGGAAAGGGTGGAACTTACAGCGTTATGCCTATTGCACCAAAATGGACGATATCTGTTACAAGACAGGGTGAAGAAAGACTGGAGAGGATTTACCTTACCTGGAGGACATGTAGAACCAGATGAGTCTATAGTTGACGCCATTGTTCGAGAAATGAAAGAAGAAACAGGGTTGACGATTACAAACCCAAGATTATGTGGTGTAAAACATTTTCCCATTGACGAAGGACGATACATTGTTTTCCTTTTTGAGGCAACTCAGTATGAAGGAGAGCTTTGTTCTTCTGATGAAGGAAGAATGCATTGGATTAAAATAGAAGAACTTGATAAAATCAACTTGGTTGATGACTTTCATGATTTGATTGATGTGATGCTTCATGAAGATTTAAGCGAATTTCAATATGTCATTGAAAATGAAAAATGGAATATCATCAAGAAGTAGATTGACAGAAATTCCGGTGTGGAAAGAAGGCGTTCTAATCGTTTTGATTGGTGCGATAACGCCCCATAGTACATATGTTTGCTGCCTTGCCTGTAGTGCAAAATGGTGCTAAGAGTTTTCCTGCGGAAAGTATTCCAGCCAGCAGTCCTGAAGCGAATGGAGCAATCGGAATGGGATTGGTGGGGGAATACAGACCAGGCCAGGGACAGGATAATCCAAGTGCTCCAACGTACTCCAACGGCTGAATCCGGAAGAGGCAGAGAGGGCGAAAGAAAAGCGCTAAAACGCGGATTTTCCAGATGGCAGCATCCAGAACCAGAAACGAAAAATCCATGAAAGGAGAGCTCCATGCGTGTTGAGCAGAAATGGACAATTCAGATGAAAAACAGCATAGACGCTGTCATGCTCCCCCAGACAGACCCCTTTGATAAAGCTGTTTTCTATGTTTCAGACGGCCTACGCTCTACTTTTTCCAGTATGCGATTCCGAAAACTGTCCATGGAAACAGGAGAAGAACAGGCGAATGTCCTGACCAGGGACGGCACTCGGTGCATCTATTGCGACAAAGAATACATATATGCCTTTCTGAACAAGCGAATACTGAAACTGCATAGAAGTGATTTGACCATTGCGGATGAATATAAAGAAAGGATTCCCCGCTATACAGATTATGTGGATTCTGACGGGGCAGAGGTTTTTCTGCTTGGAAATCACAATGCGGATTCGCTGTCTGTATTTCATCTGCAGACAGGGCGGAGCCAACGGAAGAAAATCGGCGGCTGCTGTGGTATTTTCCAGGCAGAACCAGATACTTTTTTCATATTCAATTATGACAGCATCCTTGCATATTCCTTGAAAGACAACCGGCTGAAAAAGATAGCGGATACGGAACACTATACAGAATGTGCCAGAGGGAAATCGGGCAGAGCATATCTCCTCTGCGGAGGAGTCCGCTATTCCACGACGATGATTTCTTCCGCTGAATATAAAATATTGATATATTCCTTTGTGCCGGATACAAAGATGGAAAAAGTCATTTTTATTCCGGAAGAAATATGCGGCCGCCTTTGCAGCGCAATGGCTTTTCGCTTATCGGAAGATGAAAAACGGCTATATTTATTTGACAGTCGAACTATTTGGATATATTCTATCTGCGAAGATAAGATTATCTTTCAGCATACGTTTTCTGCCCATATCCTAAATGTTTTGGCAGAAGAATCATTTGTGATTACATCATGCAGCCTGCAGAAAGGATATGAAGTGGCCGGCTGGGGGATTCTTTGAAAAGCAATCTGATAAGGCAGAGCCGGTTTCCATTTCTTCGGAACACAGAGCATGACGGATAAGAGGACAGCAGACAAGAGAGGGGAACTGTCCGGTATGCCGGGACGGGATTCAGGAGAAGGAAGTGAATGCTAGAAAAGCTGTTGACAATGCAAGAAAAGTCAATTATATTTAAGTAAATCGTAAACCACTAATTTTGGAGGTGCGCCGATGTTTATAGGCAGGCAACAGGAATTGGATACACTCAATAAGCTATACCATTCCGGCAAGTTTGAATTTGCGGTTATCTACGGTCGCCGCCGGGTTGGCAAAACCGCCCTTATCAGCGAGTTTTCCAAAGAGAAAGACACCGTTTTCTTTACCGGTGTTGAAACCAATGCAAAGCAGAACTTAGACAACTTTTCCAGATGTATTATGGAATATGACACGGGAATGGCAGTCGGTCTGTCTTTTGCATCCTTTCAAGCGGCGCTGGAATATGTATTTGAACTGGCAAAAACGAAAAGGCTCGTGCTTGTCCTCGACGAATACCCCTATATTGCCCGTGCATCCAAGAGCCTTGCTTCCACGCTCCAGCTTTTGATTGATAAAAATAGGGACAGTTCTAAGCTCTTCCTGATTCTCTGCGGTTCTTCCATGTCTTATATGGAGGATCATGTCCTGGCGTATAAAGCGCCCCTTTACGGAAGAAGAACGGCACAGCTTAAAATCAATCCCTTCGACTTTTTTGAAGCCTGCCGCTATTTTACCAGATTTTCTGATATCGACAAGGCGTTTGCATACGGGGTTGTCGGCGGAACGCCGCAGTATCTGATGCAGATGGATGACAGCCTTTCCATTGAGGAGAATATTAAAAACACTTACTTGAATCCCGCTTCCTCTATGTTTGAAGAGCCGAACAATCTCTTAAAGCAAGAAGTGCGCGAAGCGGCGATTTACAATGCAGTCGTTACGGCGATTGCCATGGGCTGCTCCAAAATGAATGAAATCTCCAATAAAATCGATGAAGATACCAGCGTGTGCGCTACCTACATGAAGAATCTCACCGCGCTGGGCATTGTAAAAAAAGAATCGCCCTACGGCGAAAAATCCAGCCGCAAGACGATCTACTCTATTGAGGATAATATGTTCCGGTTTTGGTATCGCTTTGTCCCGGAAAATGCCTCGATTATTTCCCGAGGTGCCGCCGATCTTGCCTATAAGAGGATTGCTCCTGAGCTTTCAGCCTATATGGGCGGCGTGTTTGAGGAAATCTGCAGGCAATACCTTTGGAGACTGCTGCTTGACGGGAAATGCGCCGTGGATTTCTGTGACCTCGGCCGCTGGTGGGGGACGAATCCCAAGACCAGGACACAGGTAGAAATTGACATCATGGGCACGGATAGGGACTCCGCACTGTTTGCCGAGTGCAAGTGGACAAACGAAAAAGTTGACCTAAGCGTTCTGGAAACCCTTGTAGAGCGCAGCAATTTGTTTCATTATAAACAAAAGCATTTCTATCTCTTTGCAAAAACGGACTTTACAAAGGGCTGTATGGATAAGGCGGCAGAAATGGGGAATGTGACGCTTGTTGCATACTCGGATATGCTGAAATAATGTATATTGCTTGACGATTTCACTTGCTGTGAAACCGGACTGCATAATGCTGACTGGTTCAACCGCATGATTGCATTAGACAGTATTCAGCGTCATTGTATCATAGGGGGCTTCTGTAAAAATGCCGGATTTTGAACCTGCACAGGAACGGCTAGAATCCATATTTGATTGGAGCCTGCAGGCAGGGGGAAGGAGCGTTTGATTGGGCGAGAGACATTCAAATTTCGATGCATTGATCCATAAAATAACTCCCTTTTCGGAATTGTGTACCCATGAAAACAGGCCTATAAATATACATTGCAAGCGGCATATATATTTTAGAATCAAGTATATAACTTGGAATTTAAGGAGTGTGGACTGATGATTATTCGGGCTATAGTAGAGTTTAATGAAGAAGGATATATGATATTTGCAGAAAATTTCCCAGGTGCTTTTTCAAGGGGGAAAACCAGAGATGAGGCATTGGGAAAATTGGTTGGTGAAGTAAGGCAATTTCTTTTATGGTCAACAGGAATGAAATGTTCTGATGACTGTTATATTGAAATAGTGCAAGAAGAAAAGAGCGATGCTTGTATATCTGATGCTGATACTACCATTATTTTTGATAGCGAAGAGTTGCCTTTGACATTCAATGAGTATCAGTATACAAAGTCGCTTGTTATAAAATCAGCGAAGGATTTTAAAATATTATATGATTCTATTCCAGATGTGAAACAGACAACTCTTCCAGCTCGGCAAACTTTTTATGGAAGTATTCCTCGTACACCTGAGGAAATGTACATGCACACAAACGAAGTTACTAAATCTTATTTAGATGGTTTGGCGACAATCGAAAATAATACTGATATTTATTTAAATCGAATAATTGCATTTCAACAAATCGAACAAGTGCCAAACTATCTTGATAATAATGTTTACATTCATATGTATGGAGAACCTTGGTCATTGAAAAAAGCAATGAGAAGATTTATTTGGCACGATAGAATACATGCCAAAGCGTTATATCGTTTAGCAATTGGATTATGGGGGAGTTGTGTTGTAAATCCCTTTCACTTTATTGTCTGAATAGGTTGAAAAGTGAATAAATAAATTCAAATTTGAAGAATTGTCAGTCTAGTGCAAATTCAGTAGTCTCATGTATAAATATACATTTGAAAACCCGCCCTTCCAAAGATGCCCCGACGGTTACTTTTACGGGGCTTCCGGAATGGAGCTGACGGTAAATGAGCTGAGCCGCATCGGATTTGTGCTGATGGACGAGGGCTTGTATCAGGGGACAAGGATCCTGTCGGAAAAATATGTAAAGGAAGCCTGCGGCATCCAACAGATGAACCGGGAGGGCGGGTACGGATATTTCGTCTGGAAATATCAGGACGGCTTCCGGATCAGCGGCAAATGGGGGCAGAGATGCTATATTTTCCCCAGCAGAGGGCTGATGGTCACTTATCTGGCGCACATGGAAGAGGATTCGGGACAATTGGCGGACTGTATGTGGGAAATGATTGGCGATTGTGAGCATTGAAATTCATACCCGGCGGCAATCTTAAGGAGGAGCGGAACATGGACGACAGATTTCCTCAAAAACAGGAAACCAGCGAGAAGCTGAAAGCGAAACAATACGGAGCTGCGGCACTGACCTGTATTCTGGCTGCTGCCATCATGACGGTCATCCGCCTGATATGGGGCAGTGTCATGTTAGGCGGAGAAGCGGATGGAATCTCCCTGGGAATGGCCATTTTTTATGTCCGTAATCCCGTGCTGCTTTTTGGAGCCATAGACCTCGTCTCTGCAATCTATCATTTTATGATTTGGAACCGGAACGGGCGGTGCAGCATGGATGATGACAACAACAGCCTGTTTTCCGACTGGAAAAGCGGGGAACGTTCTCCGGTTAAGGTTTCGCTGGTTCTGATGGCTGGCATCATGGTGCTGGCGCTGGTGATCATCCTGCAAGGATAAGGATGCCGTTCAGGTGAGTATTGGCGGCATGCCAGGAACACTGCTGGCAACAGCAGCGCTGATGAAGTCCGCTGAAGAAGGAAGTCCGGATGAGGTCTATGAGATGTTTTGCCTGACGGCAAAGAGAGACTTGAGGAGATTACAGGAACAAGTAGGGAAACCTGTGCCTGGAGCCGGGAGAATATGGGGATTTCTGTAGTTGTATTGGCAAGAAAGTTGAGGTGCATATAATGATTTTTCAAATGGCGGGTACATCAGCTTATGATAAGAATGAAGTTCAAGTATATATTATCGCTGAAAAAGGAGAAAGCATTAGAATTGGAGACATTATCACAATTCCAATGAATGACCATACTTTTGAACAACGTGAGATTACGGCTATGTATAGAGATAGAAAAAAGTGGGAAAAAGGAAAATGCCTATTCTCTGAAATAAAGGATGGCGAATGGGCGGTATGTATAATTCATAATATCCATTCGGGGATGATTCATACAATTAGTTCTCCTTATAATGAAGATTTGTTAAAAGATGGTTGGATATGCTTTAGGAGAGATGGAGGTATAGTACAGTGATACTGGAGGAACTGTGTAAGATAAAGTCTTTCGGCAGCAATATGGAAAGTTCCGTGACACCACAGGATATCGCAGACAAGGAGGCAGAACTGGGATTCGCTCTGCCCCAGGCTTTCAAGGAATTATACCTGACCTTTCATCCGGATGACCCTGCCTTTTCGGGAAAGGGAAATCTGATTCCTTTTGAGGAACTGAAAATCTATAAACGTATCTACTGGACAGATACCGTGATTACGATTCTGCCCTTTTGCCGGCATGAAAGGTACGGTTATGGATTTGAAGTAAGCCGGTATCACAAAAGCAAGGACATTATGAGCAACGACAATCCGGACGATCCCCCAATGTGGGGTCTCTATGTATCGCCGGAAACACGCAAGGAAGAAAAGCACCTGGAAGGCCATGAAGTGCCCTGTAATCAGTCAAACCTTTCCAGATGGATTGTGGAGTGGCTGGGATACCAGCAGACCCTGGCGCAGCCCAGCGTTACAGCCGTCAACCGGGATAAGACGGAAGACTTTTGGAAAAGACTGAGGGAACTTCCCCTGAATGCTTTTTATCATATCCCATTAGAACAGCTTTCCAGTGTCAGGATGAATTTTAATGTAAACTTTATGGAAGAGCCATTCCGGCTTTTATGCGGATGCATTACTTATTCAGGAACGGCCTATTTTGGCGGCAAGACCGACAAAGAACTGGAGCAGCTCATGAAGCGGATGGGCTTCAAATATGTCTGGATAAAGAGCCAGGACGGGCATCCCATCTTTCATTCGGCTCCGCCCAGTCCGCCCCAGGAACGGGAACTGGAATCTATTGCCCCGGTATTGCAGTTTCTTTGTAAATTTGCCGGGATGGAGGGCAGGGGAGCAAAGGAGGAAAGCATCGGCCGGGCAGAAGTCCGCCTGGGGACTTCCCTTCCGCTGCCATTGGCAGAGTTTTACCGCTATCTGCCAAGTAAGTTTTACAGTAGTTATAACGTAATCCGTCCTCTTTCCGGCCTGAAACAGACAAAGGACGGCAAGCTGAATTTTCTGGAAGAAAACCAGGCGGTGTATCACTGGGCAGCAGAATTGAACAGTCCATTTCTATACCGCCGTGCCAATGACGGCGTTTCCGGATGGGGCGCATATGGCATTCTGGACGGTTTCCTTGCGGCGGAATTTTTGTGGGCGCTGGCCTGTGATGAGACATTGGATCTGTTTCTTTGGGAGCTTCTGGATTTTGAACCGGCAATGCTGCTTGAGGGCGGGAAGCTGCATCCGCATCTGTCCCCCATTGCGGGCATTACAGACAGAATAGCTGCAGGCAATACCCGGACGCTTTATCAGGCTATGGACGGACAGGCTGTTGGGCTTTACGACAGGGAAGAAGGTACCTTTTGGTTCGTGACAAAGGAGGAGGCGGTACAGGAACGGTTGGAAGCATTATTTGATGTTTGAAACAGGTAAGTTTTTATAGATGCGGAACTATAATAAAGGAGAGAAACGATATGGGATTATTCGGTAAGAAGAAAGAAGACAAATCGGCTCAAGGTAAATCGGTACAAAAATCCGGGAAGAAAAAGGAACAAGAGCTGGCAGAAAAGCAGCTGACAGAAGAACGGTCAGCAGAAAAACAGCCGACAGAAAAACAGCCGACAGAAAAACAGCCGACAGAAAAGCAATCAGCAAAGAGACAGCCGGAAGAAAAGCAGCCAACAGAAGGACAGACGAAGGAACAAGGACAAAACGAAAGGAAGGTATACATCCGAGGCGCCGGAGGAACCATCGTCACGAAGTCCATCCTGGACGGCACATCAAAGCTGAAATGGCTGTTCCGCCAGGAGGGCGGACATGGGAACGGATGGGTGGCATTCGGGGACAGGGACAGCCAGGAATATGTGGATGACGCCAACAACATGGCGATTGTGGATTTCAATACCCTGGCAGACATAGAGCCCACAGTGGTGAATGTGTTCTACATGCCCATGGGCAGCGACCTGGAATTCCGCTGCGACAAAACGGGGAAATATTTCGTGGACACAAGAACGGGGAAGGAAATCCGGGAGCCGGTGAAGCATCCGGCCCAGATCGCCTTTGAGAAGAACCTGAAATTCCTGAACCAGGATACCTACCCGCCAGCTTTTTTCCAGAGCCTGTTTACGGAAAGCCCGAAAATCAAGGTAGTCCGGGCGGGAGAAGCGGACTTCCCCACAGGGGAGGTGGTGCTGGCAGACCCCATTGCCTATCTGGGCAGCCAGTACGAGACAGTCCTGGACAGGAAGATCCCGGCCGGGAGCTACCCCGTGGAGCTGTCGGTGTGCCTTTCCCGGATTGCAGGCCTCAGAATCGCTGCCGCAAGGCTTCCGGTCAGCCCTCAGGCGGCTGTCCGGTATGAGATTGCCATGCCCAAAGGAAAGGAACCGGAAGATTTGGGAAAGCCGGGTATCTTTACCTTTTTCGGCGTGGATACGGGGCTTGCCTGTATTGCGGACGGGAAGGTCTCGGAGGAGAACCGTCTGTTCTTTGAAAAGTGGGAAAAAGAGAATCCGGGAAAGAACAAGTATACAGACTATTTTGCAGCCCTTTTCCAGGAAAGCTTCCAGGCGAATCCGGAATTCCAGAACCAGGGCGGGAGCTTTCTGGAGTGGCGGCTGCCGGGGAGCGGCTTAAGGACAGTCCTGTTTTCCAGCGGCATGGGGGACGGCATCTACAGCGGCTACTGGGGGCTGGACGCAGAGGGGGAGATTGCCTGTCTGGTGGTGCTTTTCCTGAATCCGGCGTATTTCTGAGGGGAGACCATTCGGCTGTAAACCGAAGGATTGTTGGTTCGATCCCTACTCGGGGAGTTTGAAAAGCTTGTAAACATCAAGGTTTGTGGTGATAAGGAAGTAATTTCAGATTAGGAGGGATTACCCTATGAGGATAAGGCCATATATAGAGAGCAGAGATTATGAATATATAGAAAAATGGGTTGATAATGAAAAAATTCATGCCTTGTGGTGTGCTAACTT
>OFGX01000663.1_pt1 | contig 24554 bp, 20 predicted proteins | sample 1521831 | NCBI WGS metagenome assembly OFGX01 (sample SAMEA3504080, study PRJEB24116) | mouse gut metagenome | biome: mouse gut; feature: mouse-associated habitat; material: faeces | place: Denmark | collected 2011 | reverse complement strand
TTTCGGCGTTTTGCACAATTATCAATTATACTTTCCCCACCCCGTGAAAAGTAACTTCCCGAGTGTTTTTAGGCGTATTATTGGCAGAGGAAATGCCTGTGGCACAGCACCACAGGCATTCTTTCGGCTGATTTTATTTCGCGGATTTCGCGGCTTTCTTCTGAACCAGGTAGGCGAGGGCGCCCATTGCTGCCATGCCCGCGGCCCCGATCACAAGCAGCCATATGATATCCATGCCGCTTCCTTCAGACTGCAGTCCGATCTCGCCGGTCTCGCCGATTACAGGATTGAACTCACCGGTCTTGGGGGATTTTACTCCCGCAGCCCCGGCGCTTTTGCCCATGGCCTCGCCAACTACAATGACGTAATTGGAAGCGTGGGTGAACAGCAGCTCCGCAATCCCGTTTTCATTTATCTGGTCAACCGTGACAAATTCCAGGCCGCCGGTACTCTCATTATAATAGAAGAGATTTGCGTAGGATTTTGCGTTTGCGGTGCCCATATTGATCACCAGCACAGCGCCATAGCCGAAATCGCCGCTGTGGGCAAGGCTCAGCTGTACCGTTGAACGGTCTCCGGCCACATTCGACACGATATCCCGGGGGATGGCCGTCGTCCCAATCTGTACGGAGAGATTCACATCGTTTGCATGGTCTGCGGTGACATTCCTACCGTTTACCAGCCAGACGATTCCGTTGCCCATATCAAAGGAAAGGGTGACATCCCGTCCTTTCACGCTGTCGAGCACAGAGCCCGGCACCACGGAGGTACCGTTCATGTTTATGTGGATCCGGTTTCCATCGGAAGCCTTCCCGGTCTCTTCCTGAATGGCTGCCCAACCTTCCTGGCCGGAGCCGCTGCCGCCGGACTGAATCGTAGCGCTGGGCGGGGCAGTGGGCGCAGGAGTAGGTGCCGTGGTGGGCTTCGCAGTCGGCGTTGGCGCAGTTGTGGGCTTCGGTGCCGATGTCGGCGCAGCTGTAGGCACCGGCGAAGCCGTCTGCCCAGGAGCCGCCGTGGGTTCCGGTGAAGCCGTCTGCCCAGGAGCCGCCGTGGGTTCCGGTGAAGCCGTCTGCCCGGGATTGGCCGTGGGTTCCGGTGAGGCTGTCTGTCCTGGATCCGCTGTGGGAGCAACGGTGGGTTCCGGTGCCTCTGTGGGAGCCGTCGTGGGTTCCGGACTGTATTCATAATGGATTGTCGCCTTTGCCACTGCCGCCGCCGTATCGCCTATTTTGCTGATGCCGTTCCACTGGGCTTCGGTGCCGGTAAAATATATATCGGTCAGAGGACAGTTTGCGAATGCGGCAATCCCTATTGTCGTCACGCTGTCCGGAATCACCACAGTAGTAAAGCCGGAACAGGAAGCGAATGCTGACCCGCCGATGCTTTCCGCACCCTGTGGAATGATTGCTCCGGCAAGCATCCCGCAATTCTGGAACATGCCCTCACTGACGCGGTCTATGCTTTCTGGCAACTGTACACTCATTAGCCAGTAGCACTGCGAAAACAGATTGTCCCCCATCTTCACCTGCTTGCTGCCGGGAGCGAAGGCGGCGCTTTTCATTGCCGTGCACTGGAAAAACGCTCCGGCTCCCACCTCCCCGATGCTGGCAGGCAACGCTATAGATTCGAGGCTTGTGCAGGCGCGAAAGGCGTTCTGGTCGATGGTTTCCACTCCCTCAGAGACAGTGACTGAAGTGAGCCCCCGACATTCGCGGAAAGCGCTGTCGCCGATGGTCTTCACGCTGGAGGGTATGGTCACGGAAATGATGGAAGATCCGCGGAAAGCGCTGTTGCCAATAGCCGTCACGCTGGAGGCAATCTCCGCGCTGAGGACCCCGCAGTTCCAGAAAGCGCAGGAACCGATGCTGGTAACGCCCTCCCCGATAACGACTTTCCGGATTTGGCTGCTGTTAGCGCTCCACGGCTGTTCTTCGATACTGCTGAAATCCGGTATGGCCCCGCTGCCGGAGACGGTCAGCGTCCCAGCCTTTGTCAGAGTCCAGGGGAGCCCTGTGGAAAGCGTTCCGTTGGCGATGATGTCGTTGGCGGTGGAATCGTCCGGTGCCACATAGCCTTCCGGATACCGGGTGATGTAATGGTCGGTGTTGCTCATCACCTCGTCCTTGGATATTGTCCGTCCCCAATGGACTGAGCTGTTATAGTTTCCCTCGGCAACAACTACTCCCGCCTCGCTCACTTCCAGTACGATTACGGTATGGGTGTCGTTGCTTACCCGTAGGATATCCCCGACTTTGATATCGTCATAGGTGAAGTCGCCAGAAGCGTACATTCTGGCCGGGAGATTGCCGAATGCTGCATCGCTGAGCGTAAAAGCAAATGCCACGCAGCCTACGGCAGAGATATTTGTCCCACCAAGAGGTCCGCCCTTCCAGCGGTAATATCCCGTTGAGTCTGAATAAGGCTCGTAGTCGGTCCAGGTCGTCCCCTCCGTGTAGCCTTCCTTATCCTTATATGCAATCATGGCACTATAGGCTTCTGTCGGGGTAGGAATCACATTATCAGAGGGTGCGCTCTCAGCATAGGCAATCGGTTCGGATATGGATTCTTCCGTAGAAAGATTATCCTGTGTCAAGTTAGATGCCGGCTCTGAAAAATCATCCTGCGTCTGGTCATCTGCCTGGGAGCCATCCACAGAAGAGTCGTCCAGGGTGGAGTCATCCTGAGAACCATCCGCAGAAGAGTCATCTAAGGTGGAGTCATCCTGAGAACCATCCACAGAGGAGTCGTTCGGGTTGGAGTCATCCTGGGAACCGTCTACAGAGGAGTTGTCCTTTGCGGAGTCATCCTGGGAACCGTCTACAGAGGAGTCGTCTTTTGCGGAGTCATCCTGAGAACCATCCACAGAGGAGTCGTCCGGGTTGGAGTCATCCTGGGAATCGTCTACAGAGGAGTCGTCTTTTGCGGAGTCATCCTGGGAACCATCCGCGGAAGAGTCATCCCGAGAAGGAATCGAATTCTGCGTGGAGTCGGATGCCGGCTGTGAATCTTCCGTAGAAGCATCATCCAGCAACGAAAAGCTGCTCTGTGGCATGCTCATTGCGGACTGTGGAGAAAAGCACAGGCACAACGCTAAAGCAACCGAAAGAAATTGGTGTTTCATTTTTACCTCCTTTTTTATTGTAAGAACATTTAACGTTGAAACACTTGGGACACATTGAAATATTCCCCAATAATAACTATATTCCTAATATTTGGCATTGTCAATAGAACTCTGGAATCGGACAATTTTCAACGATTGCTGCAACTATTGCTTGACAAGCAGCGAAGGCAGAAGGTATAATCTGTATAGCCTGTTGTCTGGAAAGGGCGGCAGCGGCAGGCGGGTATGGCAGGATTGGCAGATGCTGTAGAGCCAGGTTTTGCGGTTATGATGGAATTGGCAGACATGTAAGATTTAGGTTCTTATGTCGAGAGACGTGTGGGTTCGAGTCCCACTAACCGCATGAAATGAAGAAAGCCGCGAACCCTTGTTTTTTCAGGAAAATCAAGGGTTCGCGGCTTTTCTATAGCCCTTTTGCAAAGGACTATGCTTTGTCGCCCGCCTGGGGCAAGGGCTGCAGCGCCATATAGGAATTGTGGTATTCCCTGCGGTAGGTGACGTCCTCATCGAACCAGGCGGGGGGAAGGAATGCCTCTGCGGCTTCCCGGCTGCCGAATTCCACTTCCGCTATGGTCAGCGGCGCGAAGGGCGGGTCGAAGATGTCCAGCTCAATGGTCAGGGAATAGTCCGAGGGCGGGCAGGACAAGCCCGACGTTTTCAGAAAGCGGGGATGGGGCAGAGGGATGAGGTAACGTTTTTTGGAGATAATCCGTCCGTCCGCTTTGCCGCGCAGATGGTAGTAAGCATCGCTGCTCAGCGGCAGGTTGCTCTCCTCCCTGGCCATCATGCCGTCGCCTTTGTAGGTCAGATAGTATTCCTCGTCTTCTTTGCGGACGCGCACTACGGGCGAAGTGTTCAGGTAGGCCTGTTCGATGTGGCGGAAAGGGTAGCTGTCCAGGTCGGCAGGCAGTTCTCTGACGGTGAATTTGCGTTCTATTTCCATAGAGTCCGTTTCCTTTCTGGCGGATTTGCACATTCTGATGGAAGAATCCTGGGGCCATTCGGCCGCTCCATGCCTTGAATAAGGGCATTATTCCAAAATCTCGTGCGCTACAGCGCACATGGAATCAAAAGTTGGCACAATGTTCTTCTGTGTCAACATTATATCATAGTCCCAAGGAATTCTAAAGCTTTAATTGAAATATTTTACAATAATGTGTATACTGGAAAACAGATCGACAGCTCATTAAATATCATGGACAAGAAAGAGAGGATGAAAAGGATGAGGAAGATAGCGGTTTTCTTTGGGGAAGGCTATGAGGAGATTGAGGCGCTGACAGTGGTGGATATCTGCCGCAGGGGCGGGCTGGAGGTGGAGATGGTGTCGATTACCGACGAAAGGGCGGCCACGGGTTCCCACGGCATCACGGTACAGACGGATCGGATTTTCCGGGAGGCAGATTTTGGCGGGTATGACATGCTGGTGCTGCCGGGCGGGATGCCGGGCACGAAGAACCTGGAGGCCCACGGGGGGCTGATGGCACAGGTGGACGCTTTCTATGCCGCCGGAAAATACATCGCCGCCATCTGCGCTGCCCCCAGCATTTTCGGGCACAGGGGAATCCTGAAAGGAAGACGGGCGTGTAGTTATCCTGGCTTTGAGAACCATCTGGAAGGGGCGCAGGTCACCGCCGGTCCGGTGGAGGTCTCGGACAATGTGGTCACTTCCCGGGGGATGGGGACTGCCATCGACTTTGCGCTGGCCATCGTGGGCATGTTCGACGGTGCCGGCAAGGCGGCGGAAATGGCGGAGGCCATCGTGTACAGACAATCTGAGTAAGCCGGGGGGGAGAGCCATGAATATGAAGGAATATCAAAGATGCGCGAAAGAGATGCTGGAATTCATTGAGAAGAGCCCCACCGCCTACCATGCGGTGGCGAATCTGAAAGAGGAGTTTGCGAATCTGGGCTTCCGGGAATTGAAGGAGACGGATCAGTGGGAGCTGGAACCCGGACATGGCTATTACGTGGCCAGGAACGATTCCGCGCTGATCGCGTTCCGCATCCCACAGGGAGATGCGCCGAAAGGCTTCCATATCTCTGCAGCCCATGCCGATTCCCCTACATTCAAGATAAAGGAGTCGCCGGAGATGGCGGTGGAAGGGGCATATCTGAAGCTGAATACGGAGAAATACGGCGGCATGATTCTGTCCGCCTGGCTGGACCGTCCTCTGTCCGTGGCAGGGCGCGTGGTGGTGAGGGGGAAAGCCGGGTGCGAGACAAGGCTGGTCAATATCGAGAAGGATTTGATGGTGATTCCCAGCGTGGCCATCCACATGAACCGGGATACGGGGAAAGGCGGGGAGCTCAATCCCCAGACGGACATGCTTCCACTCTACGGGGAATGCAGTGACGGAAAGAAGGACAATGTGCTGTTGAGGCAGGTGGCCAGGGCCGTGGGCGTGAAGCAGGAGGATATCCTGGGGCATGACCTGTTCCTCTATGTCAGGGACAAGGGCAGGCTGCTGGGGGAGAGCGGGGAGTTCGTCCTCTCGCCCAGGCTGGACGACCTCCAGTGCGTGTACGCCTCAGCCAGGGGATTCACGGAGAGCGCCCCGGGCAGCTATATCAATGTCTGCGCCGTGTTCGACAACGAGGAGGTGGGGAGCGGCACGAAACAGGGGGCCAACTCCACGTTCCTGGAGGATGTGCTGTGGCGGATCGGCGAGGGCATGGGACTTGGCCGCAGCGGATTTTTGCGGATGATTGCGGGGAGCTTCCTGATTTCCGCCGACAATGCCCACGCGGTGCATCCGAACCATCCGGAGAAAGCCGATCCCACCAACAAGCCCTATCTGAACCGGGGCATCGTCATCAAGTTCCACGGCAGCCAGAAGTACGCCACGGACGCCGTGTCCGCGGCCAGGATGCGGGAAATCTGCGAGAAGGCGGAAGTGCCCTGCCAAACCTATGCCAACCGTTCCGACATCGCCGGGGGCAGCACCCTGGGCAACATCTCCACCGCCCATGTGTCCGTCTCCACCGTGGACATCGGGCTGCCCCAGCTGGCCATGCATTCCGCCGTGGAGACGGCGGGGGTGAAAGATACGAAATACGCGGTGGAAGCGTTCCGGGTATTCTTCAGCGAATAGTCGCCCAAAGCCTTTTTCGGCCGTTTGCCCTTCAGCGTCTGGGGTTCCGAGGCGCCGAAGGGCAGCGCGCATCATTTGTGAGGTGCATCGATGTCCACATAGAACATATCGCCGGTGGTATCGTCATCAAAGCTTTCTATATAAGAGATGGTGAAATGGGTCTCGCCGGCAGGCACCTCGAACAGAAGGAGCCCGCTGCGGCTCTCATCGTTTGCCAGGTCGTATTGGGTGGGGAGCAGGGTAGCCAAAGCGTCTGCGGGGATTTCCACATCCTCGTAGGAGGTGATGGGATAGTCGTAGACGTCTTCTTCCTGCGTATCGTCATCGAACAGCACGAGGAAGTCCCAGTCGAACATGGTGATGCTTTCCCCGAAGGTGTTCTTCACGGTCACTTCGGCCACCAGCAGGTCATAGCCCGGCGAGGGGATGTATCCCTCGTATTTGCTGCAGGTATAGGCGCTGTTCACGGTGTAGTCGAAGAAATAGGTGCGCATGGTGTCCCCCTGCTTTCCCTCGGCGACGCCGTCTTCGGGAAGGATTACGGGGCTGGAGCCGCAGGCTGTCAAAATGAGCGCCAGCATGGCGGCGGATAGAAGGGCTGCAATTGTTTTTTTCATGTCTTTTCTCTCCTTGGATGTAGTGTTGAAAATATGGAATGTCCCCTCCCGCGGCACAGGCCGGCGGGCATCCGGCGAAAGCGGCAGAGCGCTCCGCATAAGGCTATGTTAGCACATGCATGGCAAAAAGACAAGGAAATAACACAAAAACATTACAAATATATCAACAAAACGATAATTGCAAAAAATGAAAAAAAGAATTGACTTTTGGGACAGATGATGCTAGTATAACAGATGTGGGATATATGCGCGGAAGTGTCGGAATTGGCAGACGAGCAAGACTAAGGATCTTGTGGTGGTCACACCGTGTGGGTTCAAGTCCCATCTTCCGCAGTTGACGGCGTGAAGCAGGACACGAAGTGGGTCATGTTTCGCGCCGTTTTGCGTTGCAGAAGGCGTGGACGTAAGCGGTGCGGTCCTGTTTCGGAATGGCAGTTCGTAAGCCTGGGAGTAGGCATCCTGATTTTTGCCGGATTCCTTCCGGGAGCGTCATTGGCCATGTGTGCCATGTGGAAACGGCATAGGAGGACATATCATGGAACAGGGGAAAAAGAGGCGTAAAAATGACAGGTCGATTCGTTTTCTGTACTTGAGCATCGTCAGCGTATCTGTATTGATCGTAGGCTTGTTCGCGTTGCTGGCGGTCTTCATGAACAGGAAGAGCGTAGAGACGATTGAGGAAGTCGGCAAGATGTACATGACCGGCATGAGCGAGCAGATCAGTCTCCACTATGAGACGGTCATCGGCCTGCGCCTTTCTCAGGTGAGCAGCATCGTGGATATCATTCCGCCTGACAGCAGCGACCAGGAGCAGCTGCTGGCGGACCTGGAGTACAATGCGAAGGCGAGAGGGTTTGAGCATCTGGGCCTTGTGGCTGAGGACGGCACGATTGAGATGGTCTATGGCGAACAGGTGAGCGTGCTGGACGAGGCGCCTTTCATAACGAGCCTCAGGAACCACAAGGAGAAAATCGCGGTTGCGGAGGACACGTCCGGGAAAGGCGTGGTCCTGCTGGGGGTTCCCTGTGAGTACCGGATGCAGGACGGAAGCCAGGCCATCGCCCTGGTGGGAGGCCTTTCCACAGAATATATGAGCAGCATCCTTTTCCTGGACGAGAATGACACGCTGGTGGATTCCTTCATCATCCGCAAGGACGGAAGCTATGTCATCCGCAGGGAGAGGCTGCCCAAGGAAAGCTTTTTCGATAGCTTCCGGGAGGCGTATGACGGAAAGGACGGAAAGGACGTGGAGGAATACGTCGAAGAGATGGAGGCCTCCATGGAGGCCAGCCAGGAATATTCCGCCATTCTCACCATGAATGGATCCCGGAGCCATCTGTACTGCATGTCCCTTCCTTACAGTGAATGGCATCTGTTGACGATTCTTCCCTACGATGCTCTGGATCAGGTGGTCTCGGACATGGGGCATCAGTGGACGAACATGGTCTATCTGGTGTGCGGCATCGCATTGGTGGCGCTGACACTGATATTCTTTCAGTATTCCAGGATGGCCAGGCGGCAGGTGCTGGCTTTGGAGGAGGCGAACCGGAACGCGGAGGAAGCGCGCCTGGTGGCAGAGGAGGCACGCCAGGTTGCGGAGGAAGCACGGGCGGACGCGGAGCATGCCAACCATGCCAAGAGCGAATTCCTCTCCAATATGAGCCACGACATCCGCACGCCCATGAACGCCATCGTAGGCATGACCACCATAGCCATCACCAATATGAACAACCAGGAGCAGGTCCAGAACTGCCTGCGGAAGATTGCGCTTTCCAGCAAGCATCTGCTGGGGCTGATTAATGATGTGCTGGACATGGCGAAGATCGAGAGCGGCAAGATGACCTTCAATTACGACCAGGTCTCCCTGCGGGAGGTCATGGACAGCATCACCAGCATCGTCCAGTCCCAGGTCAAGTCCAAACGCCAGCAGTTCAATATCTTCATCCACGACATCACTGTGGAGAATGTGTGCTGCGACAGCGTGCGGCTGAACCAGATATTGCTCAACCTCCTGGGGAACGCCGTCAAGTTCACGCCGGAGGGAGGGTCTATCCATGTGTCCCTGTATGAGGAGGAATCCGCCAAGGGAGAGGATTACATCTGCACCCATTTGGTGGTGAAAGATACCGGCATAGGCATGTCGGAAGAGTATCAGAAGAAGATTTTCGAGTCCTTCAGCCGGGAGGATTCCGCCCGGGTCCGGAAGACGGAGGGCACCGGGCTGGGCATGGCCATCACCAAATATATCGTGGATGCCATGGGCGGCACCATCGGCGTCAAGAGCGAGCTGGGCAAGGGCAGCGAATTCCATGTGGTGCTGGATCTGGAGAAGGCCAAGGTGCAGGAGGCGGACATGGTGCTGCCCAGCTGGGACATGCTGGTGGTGGACGATGACGAGCAGCTGTGCCAGAGCGCCGTGGCCTCCCTGAAGTCCATCGGCGTCAACCCGGACTGGTGCATGGACGGGGAGACCGCTATCAAGATGGCGGAGGAACGCCACAGGCGGAATAACGATTACCACATCATCCTTTTGGACTGGAAGCTGCCCGGGATGGACGGCATTGCGGCGGCCAGGGAGATTCGCAGCATCTATGGGAACAATGTCCCGATACTGCTGATATCCGCCTATGACTGGAGCGAAATCAAGGACAGGGCCAAGGCGGCGGGGGTCACGGGATTCATCCCCAAGCCGCTGTTCAAGTCTACCCTGTTCTATGGACTGAAGCCGTATGCCGCTGATTTTACCGGCCAGAAAGAGCAGGTCACAGAGGTTGTCAGCAAGGATACGAAGCTGGAAGGAAAGCATATCCTTCTGGCGGAGGACAATGAAATCAACTGGGAAGTGGCCAGCGAGCTGCTCTCCTCCCTGGGGCTGGAGCTGGATTGGGCGGAGAACGGCAGGGTATGTCTGGAAAAATTCTCCCAGTCGCCGGTGGGCTATTATGATGCCGTATTGATGGATATCAGGATGCCTATCATGAACGGCTATGAGGCCACTGTCGCCATCCGCGGGCTGGATAGGGAAGACGCGGATATCCCCATCATTGCCATGACTGCGGACGCGTTTGCCGAGGATGTTCAGAAATGCCTGGACGCGGGCATGAATGCCCATGTGGCGAAGCCTATCGATATCCGGGACGTCTCCCGGCAGCTGGAGAAGTACCTGGAGTGAAAAAGGAAAGCGGGCTGCCGCATCAAGCTCTGTATTGGAGCCGGATGCGGCAGTTTTTTGATGCTCTTTGGCGCCGCCCTGAAAAAAATATGGAAAATTTTACTTTTCCTCTTGCATTTTTTCAAAAGCGTGATACAATAGAGGACATGGAAGCATAGCTCAGCTGGGATGAGCGTTCGCCTCACACGCGAAAGGTCAGGGGTTCGAGCCCCCTTGCTTCCACTCGCTATTGCCAGGAAGAGTTTGGCTGCCGAGGCGGTCGAAAAAATCTTGAAAAAAATAAAAAAAGAGGTTGACTTTTTCCAGGAAATAGTGTATGATAGTTTTGTTCGCAGGAATGGCGGAATTGGCAGACGCGCACGGTTCAGGTCCGTGTGGTAGCAATACCATGAGAGTTCAAGTCTCTTTTCCTGCACTTGTAAAAGGTACTTGATGGAAGTCAAGTACCTTTTGATATCTATCAAAGGATGACGGGGATTGGGTGTGAAGTGATTGAAAATCAAATGCTTTGCGCCTTTTTTGTTTTATCCGCATAAGGAAGGGAAACCGTCAGCATGGTGGAAGGAATCGCAGTCCCAGGTGCGGGGCGCAGGGCCCGACAGGGCGGGAGAGCGAAAAGGGACGGACGGCAGGGGGAAGCCCCGGGCTGCTCCGCCAGGGATGGAACCCAGGGAGAACAGGATGGAAAAAGTAGAGAAAGCGCAGCATAAAGACTGGTACAAGCTGGATTTGTCCGCCATTGTATACCCGACGCTGCAGAGAAGGGATTTCTCTTCCGTGTACAGGCTGTCGGTGCTGTTGAAGGAGGAAGTGCGCCCTGACGTGCTGCAGCAGGCCCTCGACAGGACGCTTCCCAGATTCCCTACCTACAAGGCAGCCATCCGCAAGGGGCTGTTCTGGCGCTATCTGGAGCCCAACGACCGCCCCGGCCCCTTTGTGCAGAAAGATGTGCGCAATCCCTGCCAGCCCATGTATTTCAAGGCAAACAACCGGTATCTGGTGCGGGTGTACTATTACCGCAACCGGATTGCCCTGGAGGCCCATCACAGCCTGGGGGACGGGACTGGCGGCATGTGCGTGCTGATGACGCTGACGGCCACTTATCTGCGGCTGCTGGGCGTGACGGGGATCGAGAACGGCGGTTTCGTGCTGGACATAGACAGTCAGCCCCGGGAAGAGGAGCTGGAGGACGCTTACATGCGCTACGCCAATGCCAAGGTCTGCCCGCCCAGGCTGGAGGAGAAGTCCTACCGGGTCAGAGGCACGGCGGAGCCTTTCTACACCCTGAACATCATAGACGGCATCATGTCCGTGTCGGAGGTCATGGAGGCGGCAAAGCGCTACGGTGCCACGATTACGGAATATCTGAACGCGGTGCTTCTGCAGGCCCTTCTGACCAAGCAGAAGAGGGAGCGCCGCATCCACCTGCGCCCGGTGAAGATCGCCATGCCGGTGAACCTGCGCCGTTTCTTTCCCTCCATTACGCTCAGGAACTTCATCACCATGATATTCCCGGGGGTGGATCCCAGACTGGGAGAATATACGTTCGAGGAAATCGTGCTGCAGGTGCACAATTATATGCGGTACCATATCAATGAAAAGCTGCTGCGGGGGGACATCACCACCAACGCCGCCACCCAGAGGAACCCCTTTATCCGGGTGGTGCCCCTGTTCATCAAGGACTTCGTGGTAAGGATGTTCTACACGAAGGTGCAGGACCGGAATTCTTCCGCGGGGCTGACGAACATGGGGGCGCTGAAGGTCCCCCAGGGGATGAAGCCCTATATCGAAAGGTTCGACATCTACATGGGCCAGCCCTTCTCCCGCAGGACCAACTGCGCCATCATCAGCTTTGAGGATGTCCTGACGGTGAATTTCGCCAGCAGCATCGTGGAGGCGGACGTGGAGCGCCTGTTCTTCCGCAAGCTGGTGCAGGACGGCATCCATGTCAAGATTGAAAGCAACCGGGAGCAGGGCTCTGCCGGGGAATCGTGAAGCAGGCAGGGCAGTGCGCCGCTGGCGGATATTGTGAGGACAGGCGGAGTGGGACAGGATGACGGAACGTATGTTCTGTCTGCCTGACGGGCCGGGTAGGGCTCCGCAGAAAGGAAGGATATGTCATATTGTGTGAATTGCGGCGTGGAGCTGGACGCTTCTGCCAGGGAATGCCCCCTGTGCAATACGCCGGTAGTGAATCCGAGAGAGCAGATGCTGCAAAAAGGCCAGGGCAGTCCGGGCGGGGCGGACAAGACTCCCTTCCCGAAAGAAAAAGGCCAGGTGGAGACTGTGAAGAGGAAGGACCTGGGCATTCTGCTGTCCATGGTGGTGCTGGCCTCCACGGCCACCTGCGGGATTCTGAACCTGTTCGTGTTCCAGGGAGTGCCCTGGTCGCTGGCGGTCATCGGCGCAGGGGTGATTCTGTGGGTGTTCATGATTCCGGCAGTCATCTATACAAGGCAGTCCATCTATGTCTCCCTCCTGCTGGACGGGGCCGCGGTGTCCCTCTATCTGTACATGCTGACCTTCCTGGTGGACAGCAGCGGCTGGGGTGCTTGGGGCTGGGCCTGCCGATCACAGCCCTGGTGACGGCGATTGCCGAGCTGATGACGCTGTGCGTCCGGATCCTGCCCCGCTCGTTCCTGACAGTGTCCCTCTACCTGTTCACGGCCATAGGGCTGCTCTGCCTGGGGCTGGAGCTGCTGATCAGGCGGTATCTGGAGTCGGAGATGCGCTTAAGCTGGTCCGCGGTAGTGCTGACGATCTGTGTCATCCTGGATATTGCGGTGATCACCATGCTGTCCCGCAGGCGATTGCGGAACGAGGTGCGCAGAAGGCTGCATTTCTGATGGGGGGCAAGAAGCAAACAAAATGACAGAGCAGGAAGCAGGTATGGAGATGAAGATGAGACAAGAAGCGACCAGGGAGACAAAGAAGAGACCGGCGCCGAACATGGAGACAGGCCTGTCCGGGAAAACCGGCCCCGCCATAGCAGAAAGAGCCGTCACGGCAAAGAAGCCGGATCCGGAAAACGGAACTGCCCCGGAGAAAGCTTCCGCTACGGCCGCTCCCGAGCAGCAGAGGAAGCCGGCAGCGGACATCGGCACAGAAATAGAGCTGCCCATAGAGATGGGCTCAGAGATAGAGGAGGCATGCCCCGTGGACAAGAGGACCCAGAACCTGATGAACCTGATCAAGCGCGTCCACGGCATGGTGGAGAACACGGACATCGAGAAGCACCGGCAGTCCCAGGACCACATCGGCACAATCCTGAGCAACACCAAGGCCATCGAGTACCGGGAAGTGGACATCAACGGCATGTACGGGGAGTGGGTCAGCGTGAACCGCGCCCATATGAAGAAATATGTGCTCCTGCACTGCCACGGAGGCGGTTACTCCACAGGCAGCAGTCTCTACGCCCGGACATTGACCTCAAAGCTTGCGGAGTCCACCTCCATGGACGTCCTGTGCTTTGACTACAGGCTGGCTCCGGAGAACCCCTACCCGGCGGCCCTGGAGGACGCCATGAGGGCCTGGAACCATCTGATGCTCCTGGGCTACGGCGCCCGGGATGTGATTCTGACGGGGGATTCCGCGGGCGGGAACCTGGCGCTTGCCCTGACGCTGCAGCTGAAGCAGGAGAGGCGGCTGCTGCCCAGGGGCATCGTCCTCATGTCCCCCTGGACCGACCTGACCTCCGCGGGCAGATCCTTCCAGACGAAAGCCGAGGTGGATCCCGTGCTGGACAGTGCCTATATCAGCCGGATGGTGGAGGCCTATGCGGGAGGCCGCGATCTGACGGACCCCTTTATCTCGCCGCTGTTCGGTGATGCGGAAGGCTTCCCGCCCACCTATATCCAGGTGGGGGAGAACGAGATTCTCCTGAGCGATTCCCTGAGGCTCCACAGGACCTTCGTGGAGAAGAACGTGCCCGTGAAGATAGACATCTATCCCGGCATGTGGCATGTGTTCCAGATGTCCCCGGTGAAAGCGGCCCGCGCCGCCATGGACAAGAACGCGGAATTCATATTCGATGTCTGCAGGTAGAGGGCCGGCAGGTCATTTTTTATTGTTTTTTCACAGAAAAAAAGGATTTTGATGACGGATGCAGAATAATAAAGATAGGAGGAAGGTTTTTCGCGCAAAAGAGCGCAGATGGGAGCATGCATGACAATCAGAGAAAATCTAGAACAATGGGAGAAACAGTATTTAAGTCCTTACGCATCATTCAGCACGGAGTCCAGGGGCAGGCAAAAAGACGAGCCCCACTGCGACGTTCGTCCGGTGTTCCAGCGGGACAGGGACCGGATCGTCCACTGCAAGGCGTTCCGCAGGCTGAAGGACAAGACACAGGTATTCCTTTCGCCGGAGGGGGACCACTACCGCACCCGGCTGACCCATACGCTGGAAGTCTCGCAGAACGCCCGCACGATTGCGAAAGCGCTGCGGCTCAACGAGGAGCTGGTGGAGGCCATCGCCCTGGGGCACGATTTAGGCCATACGCCTTTCGGGCATGCGGGGGAGAGGGCCCTGAACCGGGTGTGCCCGCTGGGGTTCGAGCATAGCCTCCAGGGCGTGCGCACGGTGGACCGGCTGGAGAAGCGGGGCCAGGGCCTGAACCTGACTTACGAGGTACGTGACGGCATCCTGAACCATCAGACCATCGGAAATCCCCACACTCTGGAGGGGAAGATTGTCCGGCTTTCCGACAAGATAGCGTACATCCATCACGACATGGACGATGCGGTCCGGGCGGGCATCCTGAAGGAGAGCGACGTGCCGAAGGAGATCCGCGACGTGATCGGCAGCACTCCCAGCGACCGCTTTGACCATTTCATCCACGACATCGTGAACAACAGCATGGGAAAGAACGATATCGTGATGTCGGAGGCCACCGGTGTGGCGATGAAGCAGATGCGGGACTTCATGTTCGAACATGTGTACGAGAATCCGGTGGCCAAGAGCGAGGAGGCCAAGGCCGAGCAGCTCATGGAGACATTGTATCTGCATTTCATGAAGCATATGGAAAGCCTGCCGGAGGAGTATCTGAACCTGCTTTCCGAGGGGGAGCCCAAGGAGCAGGTGGTGTGCGATTATGTGGGGGCTATGACGGACCGTTTCGCCATCGCCACTTATGAAGACATATACATACCGAAGTCCTGGATGGGCTGAGGCGCGGACGGCGTCTTCGGCCCGGAAGGACGGACAGGGAGGTGCGGATGTACTACGCAGAAGAGATTGTGGAAGAGGTCAGGACAAGGAACGACATCGTGGAAGTGATAGGGGGCTACGTGAGGCTCCAGAAAAAGGGCAGCCGCTATTGGGGCCTCTGCCCCTTCCACAATGAGAAGTCCCCCTCTTTTTCCGTCAACGGCGACATGCAGGTGTATCACTGCTTCGGCTGCGGCGCTGGAGGGAATGTCTACACCTTCATGATGAACTACGAGAACTATTCTTTCCCGGAGGCCATACGGATGCTGGCGGAGCGTGCCGGCGTGGCGCTCCCCCAGCAGGATGACTCCCAGGAGGGCAGAAAGCGGGAGAGCAGGCGAGCCAGGCTCCTGGAGGTCAACAAGGCAGCGGCGAAGTTTTTCTATTTCCAGCTGCGCAGCCCTCACGGGGAGATCGGTTACCGATATCTGAAGAAACGGGAGCTGACTGACGAGACCATGCGTAAGTTCGGCCTGGGATTCGCCGGGAAGGACGGGGCCAACCTGGTGAAGTACCTGCGGGAAAAGGGCTTCGAGGACGACCTGATACAGGAGGCGGGGCTGGCCAGCCACTCGGAGAAATACGGGCTGACCAGCCAGTTCTGGAACCGGGTCATGTATCCCATTCAGGATATCAACAACCGGGTCATAGGCTTTGGAGGCCGTGTGATGGGGGAGGGGGAGCCCAAGTATCTGAACTCCCCGGAGACCCCTGTGTTCGACAAGCGGCGCAATCTGTACGGCCTGAACTATGCCAGGCGGGCCAGGAGCAACAACATTATCCTCTGCGAGGGCTATATGGACGTGATTGCCATGCACCAGGCGGGGTTCGGCCAGGCGGTGGCGTCCCTGGGGACAGCCTTCACTTCGGAACAGGCGGCCTTGCTGCGCCGCTATGCCCAGACGGTGCTGCTGGCCTACGACAGCGACGGTGCGGGGGTGAAAGCCGCCGTCAGGGCCATCGGCATCCTGCGGGAGGCAGGGCTATCGGGCAAGGTCATCAACATGCAGCCCTACAAGGATCCGGACGAATTCATGAAGGCCCTGGGCAAGGAGGCTTTCCAGGAACGGATCGGACAGGCGGAGAACAGCTTTTTCTTCGAGATCAGGATTCTGGAAGGCCAGTTCGACATGAACGACCCGGAGGAGAAGACCAGGTTCCATCGGGAGATCGCGAGGAAGCTCTGCGAGTTCTCCGAGGACGTGGAGCGGGAGAATTATCTGCAGGCAGTGGCGGACAAATACTTCATCAGCAAAGACAACCTGCGCAAGCTGGTGATGGGCTATGCGGCCAGCACGGGACTGGCGAAGCCGGTGGAGCGCCCGAAATCGGGGGTGCGCCCCAAGAAGAACAGCCCCGAGGAGAACGCCCGGCGGGCCCAGAGGCTTTTGATTTCCTGGCTTTTGGACGAGCCCGTCCTGTACGGCAAGGTCAGGAAGTACATTTCCGCGGAGGATTTCACAGAGGAGCTTTACCGCAAGGCGGCGGAGCGGCTGTTCCGGGACATGGAGAACGGCGCGCCCAACCCGGCGGCCATCATCAGCACGTTCGAGGATGGGGAAGAGCAGAGCCAGGCGGCGGCCCTTTTCTCCGCCAGCCTTCCCGAGCTGGGCAGCGGGCAGGAGCGGGAGAAAGCGTTCCATGAAATTCTGCTTACCGTGAAGAGGAACAGTTACGAATACCATGTGGCCCAGATGGGGACGGACGTGGGCGCGCTGGCGCAGGCCATAGAGGGCAAGAAAGCGCTGGAAGAGCTGGCCAGAACGCATATTTCCCTGGATTAGGGTAAAGATATTGGTAGCTTTAAACATTGACAGCAAAGGAAGGATGGATACTTTACAATGGATGAAAACACACGGGCAAAGTTTGAAGAGAAAATAAAAGAACTCCTCAATATGGCAAAAAAGAAGAAAAATGTGCTGGAGTATCAGGAAATCAGCGATTTTTTTGCGGATATGCCTTTGGAGGAGGAGCAGTTCGAGCGGATTCTGGATGCGCTGGAGCAGAATAATGTGGATGTGCTGCGCATCACGGAGGACGAGACCGATGTGGAGGAGATCATCCTTTCGGATGAGGATGAGGTGGACGTGGAGAACCTGGATCTGTCCATTCCTGACGGAATCAGCCTCGAGGATCCGGTGCGCATGTATCTGAAGGAAATCGGCAAGGTGCCTCTGCTCTCCGCGGAGGAGGAAATCGAGCTGGCCAAAAGGATGGAGCTGGGGGACGAAGAGGCGAAAAAGCGCCTGGCGGAAGCGAACCTGCGCCTGGTGGTCAGCATCGCGAAACGGTATGTGGGCCGCGGCATGCTTTTCCTGGACCTGATTCAGGAGGGGAACCTGGGGCTGATCAAGGCCGTGGAGAAGTTCGATTACCGCAAGGGCTATAAATTCTCCACCTATGCCACCTGGTGGATCCGCCAGGCCATCACCCGGGCCATCGCCGACCAGGCCAGGACCATCCGGATTCCCGTGCATATGGTGGAGACCATCAACAAGCTGATCCGGGTGAGCCGTCAGCTGCTCCAGGAGCTGGGCCGTGAACCGACCCCGGAAGAGATCGCGGAGGAGATGAACATGCCCGCGGACCGTGTCCGGGAAATCCTGAAGATCAGCCAGGAGCCGGTGTCCATGGAGACCCCAATCGGCGAGGAGGAGGACAGCCATCTGGGGGACTTCATCGAGGACGACAAGGTGCCTGTGCCTGCGGACGCGGCGGCCTTCACGCTGCTGAAGGAATCGCTGGTGGAGGTGCTGGGGACTTTGACGGAGAGGGAGCAGAAGGTGCTGCGCCTGCGCTTCGGCCTGGACGACGGCCGCGCCCGCACGCTGGAGGAGGTGGGCAAGGAATTCAATGTGACCCGTGAGCGCATCCGCCAGATTGAGGCGAAAGCGCTCCGCAAGCTGCGCCATCCCAGCCGCAGCAGAAAGCTGAAGGATTATCTGGACTGATGGCACAGGGGCTGGATAAGAAGAAGGGGCCGGAGGCGGTGTCTCTGTCCAAAAGGCTCCGGATGCTTGCCGACATGGTGACGCCGGGGAACCGGGTGGCAGATGTGGGCTGCGACCACGGGTTTCTGTCCATTTATCTGGTGCAGGCAGGGATATGTCCGGCGGCGCTGGCCATGGACGTGAGGACAGGGCCATTGGAGGCCGCGAAAGGGCATGTGGCGGCATGCGGGCTGGGGAGTTACATAGAAGTAAGGCTGTCGGACGGGCTGTCGGCATGCGGGGCCGGGGAGGCCGATGCGGTGGTGTGCGCCGGCATGGGCGGCAGGCTGATGGAAAGGATTCTCACTGAGGGCATGGACAGGGCCAGGCAGATGAGGGAGCTGATTTTGCAGCCCCAGTCGGAGATTCCGCAGTTTCGGGCATTTTTGCGGGAGGCCGGGTTCGCTGTTGTGCAGGAGGACGCCGTCTTTGAGGAGGGCAAGTATTACTTTGCCATGAAAGCGGCCTACGGGTGCGGCGGGCGGCAGCCGGAGCGTGTCCACAGGCAGCAGATTTGCGATTCCTATGGGGAGGGGCTGCTTGCCCAAAGGCATCCTGTTCTGCTGCAGTATCTGCTGCAGAGGGAGGCTTATGTCAGGAAGCTTCAGGCTTCCCTGCTGGAGGCCGGTTCCCGGAAGGCCGGGGAGCGCCTGGAGGAAGTGCGCAGGGAGCTGGCGGAGATTGGAGAGGCGCTGGTTTTCTACGCGATGCCGGAGGGGGACGGCGGCTTTTCCGGGCCGGGCGGGATATGCTCCCAAAGCTGCGAAAGGAATGCCAGGAGAGAGATGGAAGAACGCAATAAAGGGGATTGAATATGGGAATTCCGAGGAGCGGAATCAGGCATCTGAGCCCTAGGCAAGGGGGGAACAGCGGGGCATTGGCCGGAGGATTTCCGGCAAGTTTTCGGAAAGCAGCGTGAGAAGCGGCCTGGGGATTCCGAGAGGGCATCATGAGAGAAAGGGAGGTCGGGTATGGTTACAATCACGATTCACGGAGAGCAGAAGCAGGTACAGCAGGGGACTACATACGAGGACATCGCCGCAGAGTATCAGGAGGCTTATGGCGGCACGATCGCGCTGGTGGCGGTGGACCGCAAGATCAGGGAGCTGTTCCGGAAGGTCGTCAGGGACTGTGAGATAGAGTTCTTCACCCTGAAGGATGAAGTGGGGCACAAAAGCTATATGCGCACCGCCAAGATGCTGTTCCTGAAAGCGGTGTACGACCTGTTCGGCGCGAAGGCGGCGCAGGAGAGCACCATGGAATTCACCATAGGCAGAGGCCTTTATGTGAACACATCCGGATACGTGGCCGCCACAGCCGGGAACGCGGAGCAGATCAAGGACAGGATGCGGCAGCTGGTGGAGGCGAAGGCCCCTTTCATGAAGCGCTCCTATCCTCTGGAGGAGGCCATGGAGCTGTTCCGCAGAAAGGGCATGGATGACAAGCTGAAGCTGTTCCGTTTCCGCATGAGTTCCACGGTGAATATTTACGAAATAGAGGGATATTATGATTATTATTACGGATATATGCTGCCGAACGCGGGGTATGTGAAGTGGTTCGATGTGATTCCCTACGAGGACGGGTTCATGCTGGTGCTGCCGGCCAAGTCCAATCCCACGGTGCTGGAGCCTTTCACGGAGAGCAGGAAGCTTTTTGCCGCCATGGAGAGCGCCAAAGAGTGGGGCAGGAGCGCGGGCATCAGGACGGTGGGGGATCTGAACGAGCAGATCTGCAGCGGTTCCATGAGCGATTTGATCCTGGTCCAGGAGGCGAAGCAGGAGAGGATGATCGGCGAGATCGCCAAGGACATCGCCAGCCGGGAGAACGTGAAGTTCGTCATGATTGCGGGACCCTCTTCCTCAGGCAAGACCAGCTTTTCCCACAGGCTGTCCATCCAGCTGCGGACTATGGGAAAGGTGCCCCGGCCTATCGCCCTGGACAATTATTTCGTGAACCGGGAGCAGACACCCAGGGACGAGAACGGGGACTACAATTTTGAATGCCTGGAAGCCATTGACGTGAAGCAGTTCAATGATGATATGGTAAAGCTTCTGGCGGGGGAGCGGGTGGAGCTGCCATCCTTCAATTTCAAGATTGGCCAGCGTGAGTACAGAGGAGACTATCTGCAGCTGGGAGAGAACGACATCCTTGTCATCGAGGGCATCCACGGCCTGAACGAGAAGATGTCCTATGAGCTGCCGGAGGCGAGCAAGTACAAGATTTACATCAGCGCCCTGACCACGCTGAACATAGACGGGCACAATCGGATTCCCACCACGGACGGCAGGCTGCTGCGCAGGATGGTGCGGGACGCCCGGACCCGGGGCTCCAGCGCCCAGAGGACGATTCAGATGTGGCCCTCGGTGCGCAGGGGCGAGGAGGAGAACATCTTCCCCTTCCAGGAGGGGGCGGACGCCATGTTCAATTCCGCCCTGGTATATGAGCTGGCCATGCTCAAGACCTTCGCGGAGCCGCTGCTGTTCCAGATCCCCAGGGAGGCCCCGGAGTACTACGAGGCCAAACGCCTCCTGAAATTCCTGGACTACTTCCTCAGCGTGCCCAGCGAGAGCCTGCCCAACAATTCCATCTGTAGGGAGTTCGTGGGCGGAAGCTGTTTTAATGTATGATGAAGTTTTCCTTGTAATTTTCTGCGGCTGCCGCTATAATAGAACGGTGAGTAGGATAAATAATCGCGGCTGCACGCTGCGCCGGGGCGAAAGCTTCGGAAGGCAGGGCGGCTGAGGAAAGTCCGGGCTTCACAGGGCAGGATGCCGGATAACGTCCGGTGGAGGCGACTCCAAGGCCAGTGCAACAGAAATAGACAGCAGGGCGGGACTGTAGAGCCCTGTAATGGTGGAAAGGCAGTGTAAGAGACTACCGTCCGTCCGGTAACGGGCGGAGCCATGTAAACCCCATCCGAAGCAAGACCAAATGAGAGCGATAGGCTTGCCCGGCCTGCTTTCAGGTAGGTCGCTGGACGCGGCTGGCGACAGCCGTGCAAGATAGATGATTATTCACGACAGAACCCGGCTTATCGTCCTGCTCATCACAAAAAGGCTGCCGCATGAAGCAGAAGCCATGTGCTTTTCCTTCATGCGGCAGCTTTTCGCGTCCCAGGCTATAGCTTTTTCTTGCTCAAAAGGAAAGTTCCGGGCTTTCCTCTAAAGAAGTTGTATCAGTCATTTTCCGGCATTCCAAAAGGCTACGATTTACATCGCTTTTAACTGAAAGATGCAGTTCTTCCCTCTTTTATTCCGTATGTCACATAGTGCGTATACAACAAATCTCTGTCATAGCCGAAAGCGGCCATTAAATCCGGGTATGTATCCGCGTATTCCGTATAGTTGAATTCGTCAATGGACCCCGCAGCGGGAACGGTTCCGTTTGCCGCCGTGAACCAGGGGTTGTTGATATCTGCGTCTGTTGGATCCCATCCTCTGCAGGGAGAGTTCCCATCTATTTTGAGCGCTGTGGGTTTCTCCAGCAGTCCGGCTGTTTCGCTGTCAGAGTATACGACCACCGTTGTGCCCGGCTTACAGTTATCATATATCCATTTGGCATCTGCCGCAGACAATCTGACGCAGCCTAAAGAGGCGTTTTCTCCCAGCGCATTGTACTCGTCCCACTTCAGCGAATCCGGGGAAGGCTTCGTGTAGGGCACGGAGTGGAACAGGATACTCCCATTGAACCGCACCGCATACCTTCCATAACTTCTGTCCACCATCTGACGCCACTCATAGTAATTGGACGTTCTGAAGACGCCCTCCGGAGTCTCATGCCCTTCCTTGCCGCAGGAACAGACCATTGCCTTGACGGGCGTCATGGTGCCGTCTGCCTCCTGCTGTACAACGGTAATGCAGTTTAAGGCCCTGTTGACATAAACCATGTAATCCGGCCTTGGGTCAACGGCGGCATTTCCCACAGATCCATTCCGCGATTCCGCCGCTTCTGTCACAATGACTGTATTGAAGAACATAAATATGCTCATGCACACCACACCGATCATCAGACCATACCATTTTTTCATGTTGAATTCTCCTTGATTTCTTATCGTTGCCATGTTTCTCCGCATTACAGAGATTGTAACATATAAGCGTCCGATTTGCAATATCCCATGGACTGCAAAACTCTTGATAAATTCTTTATAAAAAAGCCAAAAGCAATTGAAATAGTGTCCAAACTGTGGTAAAGTATAAGAGATTAAAGTTTTGGGCAGAAGGAGAATCGCGGCATATGGAACATTATAAACAGGAATTTATCGAATTCATGGTGGACTGTAAGGCGCTGAAGTTCGGGGATTTTGTCCTCAAAAGCGGCAGAAGGTCCCCCTTTTTCATGAATGCGGGCTCTTACGTGACCGGCGGCCAGCTGCGGCGGCTGGGGGAATATTATGCCAGGGCCATCCATGAGAAGTACGGGGATGAATTTGACATCCTGTTCGGGCCTGCATACAAGGGAATCCCTCTGAGCGTGGCCGCGGCCATAGCCTACAGCGAGATATACGGCAGGGAAGTCCGCTACTGCTCTAACCGCAAGGAGGCCAAGGACCACGGCGATGCCGGCATCCTGCTGGGCAGCAGCCTGCAGGACGGGGACAGGGTGGTGATGATAGAGGACGTGACCACTTCCGGCAAGTCCATCGAGGAGACATATCCGATTCTGACGGCCCAGGCGAACGTGGAGGTCAGGGGGCTGATGGTGTCCCTGAACCGCATGGAGAAAGGGCCGGGAGGAAAGGGAAGCGCCCTGGAGGAGATCAGGGAGCGCTACGGCATTGAGGCCCATGCCATCGTGACTATGGACGAGGTGGTGGAGCACCTGTACAATAAGCCGTACAAAGGCCAGGTTTACATCGATGACTCCTTGAAAGCGGCGATTGATGAATATTATGGAGTGTATGGAGCAGGGCGCTGAAGTCCGTAGGAGGAAGCGCATGGAAGAAGGGAGCAGGCATATGGGAGAGAGGTTATACAAGGTAATGAAAGGGGCAGGGGCCACCAGCATTACCGTTGGCGTGATTACGCTGGTGGTGGGGGTCGTATCGGGAATTCTACTGATCATTACCGGAGCGAAGCTGATTGCGGGCAAGTCTAAAATCATATTCTAAGCGAGGAGCGATTGGCGGGCATTTTCCAAGAGGCGGGACGAACCTCTCTGGGGAGTGCCCTTTAGAGTTTTATGAAAAAAAGAAAAGGGATCATCTTTACTGACAAAAAACATTCCAACCGCGCCATCATGGCTACGATTCTGGGAATCATCAGCCTGGCCTCGCTGGGGACCATGGTGTTCCTGTCCTATCGGCAGGAGGGGAACGTGCGTTCCGGATACGGCGCCGCGGCGCTGCTGGCGGCCCTTTATTCCACCGTGGGGCTGGTGCTGGGGCTGGCGGCCATACAGCGGAAGGAGTATTACAGGGTCTTCCCGGTGCTGGGCATCCTGCTGAACCTGGCGGCTCTGGTGGGCATCGGACTGATATTGTACCTGGGAAGCAGCCTGTGAGGAAGGCAGGGGCCCGGGCTGAAAAATAAGGGTTGCGAAGAAAGGCAACTTTTAGTAAACTGGAAGAGAAAGGAATCCGGAGGGACGTCCGGATTCAGAATGACAGTATCGAAGGAGGAAATTATGGTGACAAGCGGGACACTGGAGACAGGAAAGCCCAGGGTGGGCATCGTCATGGGGAGCGATTCCGACATGCCCGTGATGGCGAAGGCGGCGGATATCCTGGAGGAGCTGGGAATTCCCTATGAGATGGCGATCATCAGCGCCCACAGGGAGCCGGACGTATTTTTTGAGTATGCCAGAAGCGCAGAGGAGAAGGGCTTCAAGGTGATCATCGCGGGGGCCGGGATGGCCGCCCATCTGCCGGGCATGTGCGCCGCTATCTTCCCGATGCCTGTGATTGGGATTCCCATGCACACCTCCTCCCTGGGAGGCAGGGACTCCCTGTACTCCATCGTGCAGATGCCCTCGGGCATTCCGGTGGCCACGGTGGCGATTAACGGCGGCGTAAATGCAGGGCTGCTGGCAGCAAAAATCCTGGCTGTATCGGATGCAGCGCTGCTGCAGCGCCTCAAAGAATATGCAGCGGAGCTCAAAGAGCAGGTACAGGGCAAGGACGAACGCCTGCAGGAATGCGGATATGAGAATTATGGAAAATAAGCATGAAAGCAGCTGCTGTCCAGGCTGAATATACAGCAGCAGAAAACGAAATCAAAAACTGCACATGGGAAGCATAAAACCTGACGATGTGCATATTACAATTTTATACAGCAGATGTACTGACCGGAAGAATCAATGAAGGAAAGAAGAAGTCTGGATGATTTATGATATATTTTTGCTGCCTGCTGCAAAGGC
>OFGX01000659.1_pt1 | contig 24625 bp, 17 predicted proteins | sample 1521831 | NCBI WGS metagenome assembly OFGX01 (sample SAMEA3504080, study PRJEB24116) | mouse gut metagenome | biome: mouse gut; feature: mouse-associated habitat; material: faeces | place: Denmark | collected 2011 | reverse complement strand
CTTCTCCGCAGCAGCGGGCGCCGTCTTAATATGGTTCTGATAATAACTATAGGTGACTGACGCCTCCTCAGAAAGCACGCCGCCATCTGTCACATCTGCCAGAAACAGCGTATGGCTGGTCTGGAAAAATATGCCTCTGCCGCAGATTGTACTGAACAGTCTTCCGCTGTCAGCCGGGTATCTGGTAAAGGCACTTTTTTTCTATAAGATTGGTTTTGGAAAGGATTATATCCAGGGCCTGCGGGAGGGCCTGCAGAACCTAAGGCACTGCCGCAGGGTACCGTTCCGGTTCCGGCATCTCGTTTCCTATATCAGGATTGAGGCGGATCTGGCCAGATATACCGCGGACTATGCCCGGGACTGGTTCAGCCGGAAACTGCTGCATCGTTAAAGGACCGGTCTGGCCCGCCCGGGATGCAGGCGAAATACAGAGACAGGGGGCTGTCAGGAAATGACGCCTGCCCCCACCGATATATGGTTGTGATCTTATAGAATCACATCCTATTCGGTGGAAGTGCGGTCTTTTTCCGACAGCCCCCTGTCTGTATCAGGAATGAATTTTCAGTAAAATCAATGCTGCTTGTCTTCTATCCCTCAGATACGGGTCAACACCCGTTATTCGAAATACCCGTTGTATCCCTTATATTCCTTGTGTCCGGTCGTGAGCACGCCGCCCTCTACCGTGATCTTTACCTTCTCACATCCATAGGCATTGAGGAAGGTGTTGCAGACGCTTCCCATGATCGTCCACTCTCCTGCGGTGCCCATGCTTCCTACATAAGTTCCAAATTCCTGTGAAAAGTCAATATTCAGTACTCTTGTTCCGTTATCCTCCGCCTGTTCAAAGCCCAGTATCCGGATATCCCCCTGCAGGCCCCCGCGTTCGATCAATACCGCCAGCACATTCTCCGGAGTCAAGGCAGCAACCTCAACCGTCTCCTGCACCAGCCCTGTGGCATCGTCGTTGCTGCTGTAAAGCGAGAAGGAAACCGCATTGCTTTCCCCTGCCTGACCTTCTGTATCCGATTGCGCAGCAACATTTTCCTGGGACCCGGTTCCTGTCGTAACCTGGCCCGGTTCTTCCTTCTGTTCCGCCTCTGTCGTCACGGTAGTCGTTCCCTCTGCCTCTGCCGGAGGCGGAGTCTCTTCCTTCGAACATCCGGAAATTCCTGCCAGCATTGCCATAAGAATCCATACCGCCGTTATCTTTTTCATTTTCTTCATACTCCATCTCCTCCTATCTTTCTTATCCTGCGCTTCACTTTAAGCTCTGATAATTTCAAGGTAACGTTTTAACGCATCCTGCCAGGTCGGCAGCGGACGGAATCCGTTCTGCACCAGCTTGCTCTTGTCCATCCGGCTGTTGTGCGGACGCTTTGCCTTTGCCGGGAACTCGTCGCTGGATACCGGATTCACCTTCACGTCTGCCCCTGCCTGACGGAAGATCTCTTTTGCAAATTCATACCAGGTACACAGGCCCTCGTTGGTTGCATGATATCTTCCGTATTTTTCCGTCTCCACCATATCCGCCAGCAGGACAGCCAGGTCATAGGTGTAGGTCGGAGAACCGATCTGGTCGTTTACCACATTGATCTCCTTCTGGCTTTCGGCGAGCCTGAGCATGGTTTTGATAAAATTTTTGCCGTTTACGCCGAATACCCATGCAATCCTCACAGTAAAATACTTTTCCAGATATTCCTCTACCGCAAGCTCTCCCTGGTATTTGCTCTCCCCGTAGACATTCAGCGGCTCCCTCGGGTCGTCAGGTTCCCAGGGCCTCTCCCCTTCTCCGTCAAACACATAGTCCGTACTGATATATACCATCTTCAGGTCCAGCTCCCTGCAGACCCGGGCAATGTTTCTTGTCCCTTCCGCATTCACCCGCATACAGAGCTCCCGGTTGTCCTCCGCGGCATCCACCGCCGTGTATGCGGCGCAGTGAATGACCGCATCCAGCGGCTCTTTCTTTATCTCCTTTTCCACTGCGGATGCATCCGTGATGTCCATCTCTTCCACATCCACACCGATGGGGGTATGGCCCCGCTTCTTCAGCTCATTAACCACATCGTAGCCAAGCTGGCCTTTTACCCCTGTTACCAATATGCGCATCATGTCCTCCTCCCTTCTTGCTTCTATGTTTCTGTTTTAAGAAAGCTGATTTAATAAAGCTGCTTTGAAACACCTTCCATGTCCAACCCAAAATTTGCTTCCTGCAGCGTCAGGTTCGGATTGTAGTTGGGATCTCCATCGCGCAGGATTTTCTCCCATCTCCTGCGGAAGATCTCCCTTTCCGCCTGGAAACGCTCTTCCTTCTCTTTTGTATCTTCGTAGCCCCTTGTCTTTGATTCGTAGTGGTACAGCTCCGCATAAGGATTGTAGACGATCCGGTAGCCCGCTTCCCCTGCTTTCAGGCAGAGATCCACATCATTATACGCGACTGCAAGCTGTTCGTCAAAACCGCCCACCTGTTGGAAAACGGATTTTTTCATCATCATACACGCCGCGGTAACCGCGCTGTAGTTCTGTGCGATCACAACTCTTCCGAAATATCCGACATCCTCAGAGGGGAACCCGTAAAACGGATGTCCCGCGATTCCGCCCAGGCCGATCACGACTCCTGCGTGCTGAAGCGTACCGTCTCCGTAATACAGTCTGGCCCCTACTGCCCCCACGTCGCTGCGCTGGCAGGGCCCCAGCAGTTCCTCTATGCAGTCTTTGGTAATAAACTCAACATCGTTGTTCAAAAACAGCAGATAATCTCCGGACGCATGCTTGACTCCAAAATTATTAATCGCAGAGTAATTAAACGCTTTTTCTTTCCAGAATACTACTTTCACCCGGGAATGCTTCTCTTCCAGTTCTTTATAATATGCAAATGTCTCCTCTTCTTCACTGTTATTCTCAACAATGATGATCTCCAGGTTTTCGTATGCATTTTTCTTCTCTAATGAGGAAATACACGTTTTCAGTTCCTGCACGTGGTCCTTATTCGGAATAATGACCGACACCATCGGATTTCCCTGGATCGTGTATCTGCTGCGGTAGAGCCCGGTGTGCTCCGTCATCCCCACTTTGGCCTGGATTCCAAGCCTGTCATAGTGGGCCTGGATTGCTCTCGTAGCCGCATCATAGGCGTAAGACTTACATCCGGAATTTCCGGCCGTAGAGTTTTTATGGGCACGCCAGTGGTATAAGATCTTCGGAATGTGCCTGATTTTGGAGCTGTTTTCCACGCAGCGCAGCACAAAATCATAGTCCTGGGAGCCGTCAAATTCGGAATTAAGCATCCCCACTTCTTCATAAACATTTCGTTTTACTACAAACAAATGGCAGATGTAGTTGTCGCTGTACAGCATATCCGGATTGAAGTCCGGTTTAAAATGGGGCGCGAAATATTCTTTGCCGCTCATGTTCACCTTGTCTTCGTCCGTATATATGATCTCTGTTGACGGTTCTTCGTTCAGCAATTTCACACATTCATACAGTGCGTCCGGCGCCAGCATATCGTCGTGGTCTGTAAACGCAATATAGTCTCCTGTGGAGATCTTCAGCGCTTCATTGGTATTGTCCGAAATCTGAAGCTGATTTCTGTTATACACCACTTTGATCCTGCTGTCCTTCTTTTCGTACTTTCTCAGTATGCCCTCGATCGGAGAACCCTCGCCGCTTCCGTCAGACAGGCAGAGTTCCCAGTTCTCATAGGACTGCTTCCTGACAGATTCGATCATCTCAACAAGGTACTTTTTCGGTGTTTTGTAGAGAGGCACAACAATGGAAATCTTAGGTGAAAACGCAAACTTATGGGTTCTCTGCGCTTCCAGTTCGGCTCCGGAAGGACTGTGCTCCTCCAGCCAGGTATTGTATTCGGATTCCTCACGCCCGGTCAGCTTCTCTACCGCCCGCACGGCCGTAGCGCTGATGCCGAACTGCTGATAATAAACCCGTACTTTCTTATAAGCCGTCCCTACAAATGAAACGCCCTTCCCAACGGGGCTGCGCAGCAGCGTCGCCGTATCCTCCGCATGCCTGTCCGGCCCCTCAAAGCGAATCCGGATCTTCTTAGGCACATCGCCGGTATAGCAGGCTGTAAATCCAATCACCTCTTCCGGTGCGTTCTCCGGGTACTGCTTTCTCACATCGCTTCTGCTCTTCCGGAGAATATCGACAGGGTATTCCTTTCCTGTATCATCCAGAAAACGGAGTTCAATCCCTCCCTGGTCAATGTACCAGCCTGAAATCTGAAAGCTGTCCTTCTCAGCCTCCACGCTGTCGATATATTTTTGTACATAAAACTCATATTTTTTTAAAGTGGATACGGGAATGGAATATGCCGTATTCCCAACACCATTATAAAAATTCTTCACTTCCAGGCATTTACAATCCCTCCAGCTCCTGGGCAGGTCCACCCACAGATAATACTGTCTGTTGACCGTTACGCCTTTCCTCGTCCTCAGGCTGGTACCTCCGATCTTGATCTCTTCCATGGAAAAAGGCAGTTTCTTTTTGTCCAGGCATACAAGCAGTTGGTTGCCCCCGATCTCGTTCTGGTTGAACCAGCCGATAATCAGCAGCTTATTTTTTGCTTTTGTATGGAACCTGCATATTGTCACATTAAATTGATTCTCCATGATTACTTCTTTTCCTCCTTTATTGGAACATTCTGTAAAGAACATTCATAAATCCAGCGATAAATGCCAAAATCCCCAATAAAACAACAAATGTCTCCAGGTCAAACCGGTGGGTCAGTGTGCGGACTGCAAGATCTCCGCCGACCTCCTGCCCTTTCACCACCAGCTTCCCCTGAAAGCCTTCTCTCTCACTCAGGTAAAAACTGATCCCGGCATAATCGCCGGATCCGGATTCTGACAGCCTCAGTATATAGTTCTTTCCTTTCGTGCCCTTCAAAGTCTGAAATTTCAATATATTAAACTTATTATTTTTAATCTCTGATCCCGGCACAGTCTCTGTCCGGACTGCTTCGCCGCTCTCTCCATCAAGAATCGAATATTCCAATCCTACATTCCCGACGTCGCCGATGACCGTGGCTTTCAGATTGATTCCGTCTATGGAATCCTCAGCGCATGTAAAAGACTGTGTAATCTCTTCTCCCGCAGCCGGAATCCCGGTTCCGATCAACTCGGCGGAATCCGTATTCCGGTCATACAGATACGTATTTTTATCAATATGAGCATAAAAATATGCAAAAACCAGCACTCCAATGCCCAGTATGACAATTCCCAATTTCTTTTTCATATTCTGTAAACCCTCTGTTCTGATCATTTCCTGCTTTTATTATACTATAAAAGCAAAAGAAACTGTTAAGATTCCGCATAAATTTTACATATATTTTTCGCGTCGCCGAACATTTTTAAACGGCCTTTTTCCAGCCAGACAATTTTATTGCAGATTTTCTCGACCTGTTCCAGGCTGTGGGATACAAAAAGTATGGTGGTTCCTTTCTTCTGCATATTCCCGATTCGTTCCTCGCATTTTTCCTGAAATCGAAAATCCCCTACTGACAGAACCTCATCACAAATCAAGATGTCCGGCACTCCGATCGTAGCAATTGCAAAAGCCAATCTGGAAACCATGCCGGAAGAAAAATTCTTGACCGGAACATTCATAAATTCTCCCAGTTCCGAAAACTTCACAATATCTTCATATTGCGCCTCCATCTGGGAACGGTTATATCCTAAAAGCGCACCATTTAAAAAAACGTTTTCTTTCGCCGTCAGATCCATGTCAAATCCGGCCCCCAACTCAATCAGGGGCGCCATATTGCCCCTCACCGACACCGTTCCTTTTGTGGGCTTCAACACACCGGCTATGATCTTTAGTATGGTGCTCTTCCCGCTCCCGTTGAGCCCCACCAGCCCCAGGGATTCTCCCCGCCTGACTTCAAAAGATACATCCTGCAGCGCCCAGAACTCATCATAAGAAACCTGTCTTTTTATACTTTTAATGACATATTCCTTGAAGCTGTCAAATTTTTCCGAAGACAGGTTGAACCTCATTGACACATGGTCAACCGTCACAATCAGATCATTTTCCATATGCTAACTGCTCCTATATATTTAGTATAAACTCATCCTGGTTCTTATAGAATACATAGATTCCCAGGACGACCGCAGCCGCGCCTTCCAAAACCCCAATCACCACTGCGCCGAAGGACGGCAATGTATTATAAAAAGCCAGATTCCGAAACATCTCCAGATAGTTCGTCAAAGGGTTCATCTGCACGATGAACCGAATCCTGTCCGGAAGCATGGACATCGGGTAAATCACCGGCGTCAGATACATCAGACCTGTCGTAAACACGGAATACAGATGCATGATATCTCTGAACCGTACGGTCAGCGCCGCCAGAAGCATCCCCACGCCCAAAGAAAATAAAACCACCATCAAAAGCGGAAACCACGACAAAAACAGCGTCCAGTGCAGCTCGGCCCTGACCGCAACCATCACAAGCAGCAACGCCGTGAAGGAGGCCATCAGGTTGATAAAGCTGGAAAATATCCTTGCAAGCACAAACAGATATTTTGGAACATAAATTTTTTTAAGCAGAGCCGCATTATTGATGATGGCAGTCATAGAGCTTGTAGTCGCGTCGTTAAAAAAATTGAATATGACCTGGCCGCTCAGGACGTATAACGGAAAATTCTCAATATCAAATTTGAAAATATTCGAAAACACCACCGAAAGTATGATCATCATACAGAGTGGATTCAGCAGCGTCCACAAAACCCCCAGTACGGACCTTCTGTATTTGATCTTTACATCCCGTGCAACCAGCTCAGACAATAACGGTTGAAACTTCAAAAAATTTTTTATATAATTTGACACAATCGCCTCCGAACACTTTTATAAATCCTTGATTCCGCCCCAATGCTGGTCTTTTTCTGAAATTGTCAGTTCCATGCCTTCCGGGATCGGCCATTTAACCCCGATCTGGGGATCGTTCCAAAAGAGCCCTCCCTCATCGTTGGGATGATAAAAATCCGTACATTTGTACGCAAATTCCGCAAAATCAGACAGCACCAAAAATCCATGGGCAAAATTTTTCGGAATAAAAAACTGCTTTTTATTCTCAGCAGAAAGAATCACTCCATGCCATTGCCCATAGGTAGGGGAACCTTTCCTTAAGTCTACCGCCACATCAAATACCTCGCCGTTGATCACGCGCACCAGCTTGTCCTGGGGATAGTTGATCTGAAAATGCAGTCCCCGCAGCACCCCTTTTTTAGAACCGGACTGGTTATCCTGTACAAATTCCATATCAATCCCTGCAGCCTGATAGTCCTGGTAGTTGTAGGTTTCTGTAAAGTATCCCCTTTCGTCTCCGAACACTGCCGGCGTAATGATCTTTAACCCTTCTATATTACATGTCTCTACTGTGATTTTTCCCATAATGTCATCCTCTCTGTCTCCTGGAAATATGCACAAACCGAACTTCGGTACCAAACGCGCTTCAAACTATATCTGGTCGATGTATTTTCCGTCTAAAACGTCCTTTAAATATCTGCCGTATTGATTTTTCTGGTACAGCTTGCATGCCTCTCCCAGCTTCTGCTCATCAATCCATCCGTTATTATACGCGATCTCTTCCAGACAGGCAATCTTTCGATTCTGATGCGTCTCCACGGTCTTGACAAAATTCGTGGCGTCTACAAGGGACTCATGAGTTCCTGTATCCAGCCATGTAAAGCCCTGTCCCAGAAGGGTTACATCCAGATTGCCTTTTTCCAGATAGATGCGGTTCAGGTCGGTAATCTCCAGTTCCCCTCTGGCGCTTGGGCGGATCTGCTTCGCGTAATCCACAACCCATCTGTCGTAAAAATACAGACCGGTGACTGCATAGTTGGATTTTGGAGCCGACGGTTTTTCTTCCAAGGAAACTGCTTTTCCCTCCTTATCAAACTCCACCACGCCGAAACGTTCCGGATCATCCACATAATAACCGAATATGGTCGCACCTTCTTCTTTTCCTGCCGCTGCTTTCAGTCTTTTGCGCAGTCCGTGTCCGTGGAAGATATTGTCGCCGAGGATCATAGCGCAGCTATCTCCTGCAATAAACTCTTCTCCAAGAAGAAATGCCTGCGCCAGGCCGTCCGGAGAAGGCTGAATTTTATATTCCAGATGAATCCCGAACTGATTCCCGTCGCCTAAAAGCTCTTCAAAACGCGGGGTATCCTCCGGTGTGGAAATAATCAGTATCTCCCGAATCCCGGCTTCCATAAGGATACTAAGCGGATAATAAACCATTGGCTTGTCATAGATCGGCAATAGCTGCTTACTGGTTACCTGCGTCAAAGGATACAGCCTTGTCCCTGATCCTCCTGCCAATATAATTCCTTTCATAAGAACCTCCCAATGCTTATCTTCAATGTCTTATCCCGGAAACCACTCTCTTCGCCGCCCGCAGCGGCTGCGTGATCTTCCAGGAAATTGTCTGGCTCATGCCCTGAATTTCCCTGATCAGCCTTCTGACTTCTTTCCTGTAGCTTTCGTTTTCCTGAAGCAGAGCCTGATTTGCATGTTCCGTATGCACAGCTCTCTCTGACAGTTCCCGGTAGTCCTGATAGAAATCCAACGGGTATAGCTGCCATGTCTCTTCCATCTCTTTATAATAGTCCTGCCATGAATACTGATAGTCCTTCTGCAGGGTTTCTATCACGCCCTCGTCCATAAATTCGTGGAAAAAGCGAAGCGCCACCTGTCGGTTATTTACTGTTCCAAGCATTGTCCAGTGCAAAAGCACAAAATACTTTTCACAGAGCAGCCGCGTGTCATTTGTCACTTCCTTTTTCAGCAGATCCTTAAAAGCTTCGCAGAAGATCTGCTGATCCATCTCTTTGATCATCGTATATACGATCATCTGATGCTCATTCAGGACTCTGGTTACGTTTTTTATATTTACCGCGCTGAGGCTGTTGTTGTCCACGCTGACCCGCCGATACCACAGAAGCGGTTTTTGAAAAAGATATACCGGATGCTTCTGGATCAGCCTTACCCAATACTCATAGTCATGCAGCACTCTGAATCTGGGATCAAATCCTCCGATCTCGTCTATCACATCAGCGCGCAGAACAACGCTTGACCGGCAGAAATAATTGTCATTGTCAAAAAAGTAACGCAAACACTGTGCCTGCGTACGGTTTTCATGTATAAAGATCCGGATATCACAGTCGCATACTTTTTTTGTAGCGGAATACAGCGCGCCTTCCTCATCAATAAACTCTGCCCATGAAAAACACGCAGCTATCTCTTTGTGCTGCTCCAGATATGCGATCTGCTCTTCCAGCTTATTGTCATACCATATATCATCGGAATCCAAAGAGGCAATATATTCTCCCGATGCTTTTTTCAGCAGTTCATTGAAGGTCAGGATCGCCCCTTTGTTTTCTTCCAGACGGTAAAACTGTATTCTCTCATCCTTATACTGTCTGGCCACATCTGGAGAACGATCCTGGGAACAATCATCTATGATGATGAGCTCCCAGTCCTGATACGTCTGTCTGAGCACGCTTTCAATCGCCGGCCCTACATAGTTTTCATGATTATGAACAGAAAGAAGCACAGATACTTTCGGTCCGTTTTTATTCATGATACATCTCCTCATAGTACTTCTGGTAATCTCCGCTTGTGACATTCTTCATCCATTCTTCGTGTTCGAAAAACCACTTGATCGTAAGCCGGATTCCCTCTTCAAACCGGGTCTCCGGATACCATCCAATCTCTTTCTTTATCTTATCCGGCGCAATGGCATAACGCCTGTCATGCCCTTTCCGGTCTTCCACATAGGTGATCAGGTTTTCGCTTACCAGTTCTCTTCTCGGATCCCCTTCCGGGAGCATCTCCTGCAGGGTGTCCAGAATGATGTGGATGATCTGGATATTCTGCTTTTCATTGTGTCCGCCGATATTGTAAGTCTCAAAAAGACGGCCCTTTTCCTGTACCATGTCGATGCCCTTCGCGTGGTCCTCCACGTACAGCCAGTCCCGGACATTTTTCCCGTCGCCGTATACCGGAAGCTTCTTGCCCTGAAGCGCATTGTTGATAATCAGCGGAATCAGCTTTTCCGGGAACTGGTACGGGCCGTAATTGCTGCTGCAGTTCGTAATATTCGCCGGGAACCGGTAAGTATCCATATAGGACTTTACCAGCATGTCCGAAGAAGCCTTGCTTGCGGAATAAGGGCTGTGTGGATCGTAGGGCGTAGTCTCATAGAAATATGCGTTCTCGTCCTCCAGCGAACCGTAGACCTCATCTGTGGATACGTGCAGGAACTTTTTGCCTTCCTGAAACGTCCCGTCCGGCAGCTCCCAGGCTTCCTTGGCCGCGTTGAGCATGACCAGGGTTCCCAGTACATTGGTGCGCACAAACACCTCCGGGTCCTTGATGCTCCTGTCCACATGGCTCTCCGCCGCAAAATGAACGACCCGGTCAATGTCATTCTCCTGAAAGATCCGGCGGATGGCGGCGGAATCACAGATATCCGCCCTGACAAACGTGTAGTTGCCGCGTCCCTCTATGCTCTTCAGATTCTCCAGATTGCCCGCATAGGTCAGCTTGTCCACATTGATAATCCGAATCTCGTCCCCATACTTCCGAAACATGTAATGTATATAGTTAGAACCAATAAAACCGGCCCCGCCGGTTACAAGGTATGTCCGCATGATTTTTCCTCCATCTGTCTATTTTCCTGTGACTATTTTCCAATTATAGCATTAGTGTTCCACAAAATCAACCATTGTAGTCTTTAATCAGCTGTCATTCTTTATTTTTGTTGATATCTATATGGAAATAGAGTAAACTTAATATATCTGTTCATATTTTCACAGATATAAAATCAAAAAGCAGAGGTATCTAAGATGAATTTACCAAATTATACAAAATCAAAACGAACTTTTCAGATTTTACAAGCATTCCTTGCTTCCCTTTTCGGTTCTGCTGTATTATGTATGCTCGTAAAGCTTTGGTATTTGCTGAAATATATTAACGAAGCAAAACTCAAAGACATTCTCCTTCAGTCGCTGCGTTTTCCAACCAGTTTATATTTTTTCGGCGTACTTTTACTTTTTTTTGTCTTTCTACTCTGGAATGAACATGGTACTGTAATTGGCAGGATTTTGTATCAATACCGTTTTCTTATTGCTGCCACCCTTTGGATTCTTTGTATCGTGTTTAAAATAAATAGCACTTCAATGGCAAGCTGGGGGAATTTTTTCTCAACAGATCTGAATGCCAGGGGTCTGGTTTTAGGTGTCAACCGCGGTATCCGTGCGGATGAATGGGCAACCTATGATGTTATCCCAGCAATATGGGGCTAACGGCGCATATCCTTATTTCAGTCAAATCCTGCGCGGAACCGCAACAGATACTTTTATTGTATATGGTCTTCCGGTAAAAGATATTGCGATCTTGTTCCGTCCGTTTCACTGGGGTTTCCTGTTTCTTGGTGCGGAATATGGATTTTCTTTCTACTGGTGTGGCAGAATCATTGCACTGGCAGTCGTGAGCTTTGAATTTGGATTACTGATTACCAAGAATAATAAGCTGTATGCATTTATGACAGCACTTTTGCTAACGCTGTCTCCTACCGTACAATGGTGGATTGGAGTAAACGGACTTGTAGAAATGATGGTATTCTCCCTGCTTTCTGTTCTGCTTCTATATAGATATATGCATACAGAGAACTATAAAATACGTATTCTATGCGGTCTCCTGCTTGTAATCTGTGCCGGCGGCTTTATTCTTGTATTTTATCCCGCCTGGCAGATACCCTTGGCCTATATTACACTCGGCCTGCTTGTCTGGGTGATCCTGGAATCCTGGAAAGAGTTTCATTTTCAGCCCCGAAAAGATATTCCCCTTGCAGCGTCCTGTCTCCTTCTGCTTGGAGGTGGAATGGCTTATATTTTCCTCAAATCTTTCGATGCAGTCAATGCCGTTTTAAATACGGCCTATCCTGGAAATCGTATCGACTGCGGAGGCGGCGAGGTATTCCAGATGCTCCGCTATGCAGGAACCCTTTTTTTTCCTTTTCTTCCTGACACGCTTCCAGCAAACCTTCCGGGCAATCAATGTGAGTTATCGGTTTTTATCAGCTTTGCCCCATTGGGATTAATCTTAACTTTGTTTATATTGCTGAAAGAAAAGAAGGCAGACCTGCTGTTAATAAGTTTACTTACAGTCAATGTATTTCTTCATTCTTTTATGATCCTTCGGTATCCTTCTACACTGGCACAAATCACGCTGTTGAGCAGAACCATGCCCAGAAGAATCACAGAGGTGATAGGAATTATTGATATCCTTATGCTTTTCAGGGCTTTAACCCTGCTGAAAACACGGTTCCATCCTTTCCTTTCTGCTATCATCAGTATAGTAACTACGATCGGAATTATATTTGTTAATCGTACCATATATGGAACATATTTATCATCACATAAACTCTATGTGCTCTCTATTATTTTATTTTTAGGTTACTTTTTGCTACTGCATTGCAAAGAAACACATTTAAAAGTGCCTACGGCACTCTACATTTCCATTTTGCTATTTATAAGCGGAGGGTTGGTAAATCCGATTCAGCATGGTTTTGATATTGTTTATGAAACGGATCTGATGAAAGAAGTGAGGAGAATCGTAAACGAAGATCCCGAGGGATTATGGATCTGCGACAGTATAGGATATCCAATGAACAATTACTTTATAATGGGCGGCGCCCGAACAATTGATTCCATCAACACATATCCTGTAATAGAGCGCTGGGAGCTCCTGGATCCCAATGGATATTATAAGGAAATCTATAACCGTTATGCGCATATTACAACCATACTTCAAAAGGACAATATACCTACTAGAATGGATATCGGACAGGCCCAGGATTCATTTACTCTATCATTAAATATGAAAGATCTGGAGAAGCTTCAGGTGTCCTATGTGGCTTCCAACAGAGATCTCACAGAGTTTGGAACCCGAAATATTACATTTGAACAGATTGCATCTGCTCAGAATTACTGCATATTCCGGGTAAAATATAATATAGAGGGCTAATCACTCAGAGATCATTCTTTGTAATAAGCTTTCTCCAAAACTCTGTCTTTATAAACTCAATTTCAAAATCCTGGCGATTTTTCTGAACAATCGTTTGCAGCATCAGGCCGGCAAAAAAGGCCTGTATTGCTGCAATCATAGTAAAACCACATACAATCAAAGTAGGATATTGAGGCACCAGGCCAGTTTTTAAATACGTAACCATTACTGGAACAAAAAAAATGGCAGCTAAAATTGTCAGAACCAGTGCAATCCCGCCAAAAAACCCCATGGGCTTATAGATTCGGTACATACGCATAATCATACGTAGAACTTTTATTCCATCCGAATACGTATTCAGTTTTGAAAAACTTCCATCCGGCCGGTCTTTGTAATCTATCACTACATTCTCAATATGCATATTTTTATCAGATGCATGAATACTCATCTCTGTTTCAATTTCAAACCCTTTCGATAAAACCGGAAATGTCTTTACAAATTCATAACTGAATGCCCTGTATCCTGTCATAATATCTTTGATATCATTATGAAATAAAAGATTGATGGTTTTTCGCACGAAAAAATTCCCGAAATTGTGAAAAGGACGTTTATTTTCACTACTGTAATTTGACGACAGACGGTCTCCTACTACCATATCTGCTTTTTCATAAAGCACCTTATTTGTCATTTCAACGGAGGCTTCCGCTGGATAGGTATCATCCCCATCCGCCATCAGATAGCATTCTGCATCTATTTCCCTGAACATCCTCCTAATTACATTGCCCTTTCCCTGTTGGTATTCATGACGAACCACCGCACCGGCGAGTTTCGCTAGTTCGGCAGAAGAATCTGTAGAATTATTGTCATATACATATATGACCGCTTCCGGCAGAACATTTTGGAAATCCTGTACTACTTTTTGGATTGTCCTGCATTCATTGTAACATGGAATTAATACTGCAATCTTGTCCATAATCTTTACCCCTCCCCATTCTTATATCTTTTATTTAAATGATATATTTAGCAATTTCTATCTCTTCCAGCCATATCAACCCTCCCACAAGATTTTTATAATAGTCTGGCAAAATTGATATTTAGCAATTTACTTTTCTAATATAAGACTCCTATTTTCTGACATAAATCCCTGACTTTTTATCAAGTATATAATCCTCCTCTACCTGCTCCTGCAACTCTCCCATAAATCCCGTAAAATTCCACACTTCTGAATCTGGATCGTAAAGCACCAATGCAGGCCGTTTCGTTTCTAAATCCTGAATTGTATCATCCTGATACCATTCCATGTACCATGGAAGAAAATAAGGAAGTCTATTTGCTGCCTTCCTGCCTTTATACTCCAGATACAGGGATTCATATCGGAATAAATCTATAAGAACTGTATCTTCTTCCTTCGTATTCGCCACCACAGACCTTTCCCAGTCGCTGACCTCCACCGCATGGTCCGAAAAAATGTTTTCCTTCAGTTCAACTGCATAGGGCATACATGTCATCAGCACAAGTACTGCAGCAGCAGCTATGATCTGCTTCTCTGCAATCTTGCATTCATCTGTGAATCCTATACTCAAAAATACAATCAGCAATGCTACATTCCAGAATGGCGCCGCATGAAAATTATCCATGTTCTCTCTTCTTGTAAAACACATACATAAGAACAAAAATACAGACACCCCTGTAAAAAACCTTCCTTTTCTCAATTCCATTCCAATACCGACAGCTACCATCATCAAAAGAAATAGCTCTACCGCAGAAGCAGTGGTAAACTGTACTGGGATTGTAATCATAGTATCAACAATCGTAGAAAAATAATTCTTTATGCCATTAAAAAAAGGCTCTAATTTTGTGCTGCCCATCCCGCTATATTTTGAATATACTTCTGTATTAAAACGATAAGCAAGCTCATACGCTGACAAGAGTGCCCTGTTTGCCAAAAAATATGCTAAAGACAGTACGAAGGGAATCAGGCAAGCAAAAAACAATACCCGATACCTTTTCACATAAAATGAAACAGGCTGTCCGCTTTTTCTGAACCGTATCACTTCACTGGCAATCACTCCCGCTGCAATAGCAAAAATTGGATATACACTTAAAAAAGCACATCCAAAACCAACAAAAATCGCTGATGCCACAATCAGAGACCGCTTGATGTCAATCTCAAAAGACCTTCTATAATCCAAATACTCCAAAAGCAGAACTACCATAGCCATTGCTATAATATTATCACTCAGGATTCGAAGGCTGAAATGACCATGAAGCGTATACAATACAAAGGGCTGCAGGATTAAAAAAAGACTGATCCTGCATTTTCCAAATTTTTCTCCGTTGCGCAGAAAGATAAAACCTGCAATTCCTGTACAAAATATATAATACAGCAGACGGAATTGAGGAACGGAAACCGCCCCCATAAGCGCAAATAATCCACACAGATAATACATAAATGGCATGTGCTGAGTAATGTAATCCCGATAAATAACGCTCCCCTGGGCGATCATCATACCGCCTCTAATATTATCATTCTCATCCGTAAATGTGTAAATATTTAAAATCCCCTGCTGGAGAAAATAATAAACGAGCATAAGGACCATAGTCTGGACAATTCCATCTTTATACCATGGTACCCGTTTTTTAAACAGTATCCAAATCCGAATAAAAACAAGCAGCACATACAGATACACCGCAATATAAATCCCGGCCCAGAAACCATTTCTGTCAGCAATACAAATTCCGGCCCAAAAACCATTTTCGTCAACAGTACCGCATATCTTCATTGCCAGATCAAAAGAAGTCTGTTCCTTCCCGCCTATGAAATTCCCCTGTTTTCCCGTATTATTGGCATAAAAAGCAAGCCCCAATTCATTCTCAAAATGAGTCGGAGATATGACAAGATTATATTTCCTGCCTTTCTCTACTTCAACAGGATGATTTAGAATATTATAATATTGATTATCTTCGATATCACCAGCATCAAAGGCGCCTTCATAAATCTGCTTTCCTGTCCTGGTTTCCAATATCTCTGCTTTCCACAGAGAGCGGCTTTCTCCGGAAAAAGTTCCGATTTGAAGATGCAGGCTCTTCAAACTGTCGTCACACGGTACTTCAAATTTTTGCTCTATTTTCTGATTCAGATTATTAATCAAGCAAAGATATCCGTTAGATTCTGAGATACTGTAATCATCCTTATAGGCTGGCTGCTGACAAGCATGCTGTAATCCAACCAGCCAGAAGAGAGAGAGCATGGCAAAAATCACCACGCTTACCGTAATAAAAATCTTGTTTTTATTCATGCTTTATTTTCCCCTTTTATCTCCCCGACAGCTTATCTTTCAGAACCTTATTTATAACGCTGAAGTCTTTCAACGCCTGCAGGCCGATTTTAAAAATCTGCTTTAAATCAATCGAATTTTCTCCCCCCTGCCGGCAGCGGAAAGTAATTGGAATATAACGCACTTTTTGTCCTTTTTTTGCGTAGACAACTGATAAAATCACATTTGACAAGTTAAAATCATTGGGAACGTATTTTATATTTTCCATCAGGCTCTCTCTGCTCATAAGCCTGAACGGAGTATTGGCATCTGTGACTGCAGTGCCAAAGCAAACCAGGATCACAAGTTTTAAAACTTGTGTCACCAAGACTCTGGATAAGCCATCTTCCCTGTTATTTCGGTAGCCGATGACCATATCATACTTTTTTCTCTGTTCCCAGAATTGTGAAAACTCGGATGGCAGTGTCTGTCCATCCGAATCTGTTTGGAAGATATAATCCGCACCTTGCTCCAAGGCGCAGCGATATCCATATAATACTGTAGCTCCATGTCCGCTGTTCTTTTTTGTCATAGGCAGAAGCAGAGGTCTTGTCTTGGCATATTCCTGTATAATGGTAAATGTACTGTCCTTACTGCCGTCATCAATGATCATGAGTCTGGATTCCTGGTTTCCATTATACTTTTCTACAATTGGATACCATTCATCAATCACATTTCCAATATTTTCCTGCTCATTATATGCCGGTATCACAATATAAAGCTTTTGATCTTTCACTTTTCTTTTTCCTCCGCATGTGTCCTTCAAATCTTATTGTCCCTGTACTTTTGAGATTTGGAGAATCATCTATCTCTTTTAATATTGTATAGTCTGTCCACCTTCGGAAGATTCCGCATTCTCATCTCCAGCAAACTCTCCTATTCCTCCCGAAGTTTCCGTTTGTCCCATGTCTCCCGGATTCTCGGTCTCATCCTGATATCCGGCATCTCCTGTTTGCGATGAGTCCAACGGATCTCCAGTTTCACCCGTGTTATCCAAATCATCCGTATTATCTATGTTTCCGTCGCCGGTTGCATCCTCTACATATCCTATACTTCCGGTATAGCCAGAGTCATCTATATAATATGAATCATCCGTATAGTCTATATACCCTGTGTTTTCTACATTTTCCGTATTCTCAGGTTCATCTGCTCGCTCTACATGGTCTATCAGATAATTCGTACACCCAAGCATCCATGGCCGCCCTTCCTGATCCGACAGATACGCATGCATCGTATAGTTTCCTGTTCTATATTCAAAGAAAGACAGCGGAACCAATATCTCATACCGATCTATACTTTTCTGTTCTGCGGGAATCCATTTCATATCACTTTGATCTTCCTGTGACCAAACTGCAAGCCTGACATCCGTTACCCCGTTTCTTACGTTATGAAAATCAGAAATAGATACCGTAATCTCAGCCTGTTCCACATCATATTTTTCTACGGTCACTTTCGCCTGGGGCAGCTTATCTTCCAACTGTCCTTCCATTGCCCCTCTGCCATACTGTTCCGTTAACGTCGGCCTTCCGGAAAATAGATTGGTTCCCAGACCAAGTCTGTCTCCTTCAATGGACACCCCCATACTTGCAAGCGTTGTAGGAAAATTATCGAATGTGGTATAATCCCGTCTCGTCCCCTCGTTTACGGGTTCAACGGCTGAATTAATATAGGTTGTATATACCTTCCTGACATAATTTTTATCAATATTCGCACAAAAGTCACTGTCCATTGTAGGGTGATCCCCTGAAATCACGATTGTCGTATTCTCATAAAAGTCCTGTCTCTGAATCCATTTTACAAACTCAAAAACCTTTTTGCTGGAACATGCCAATACATTGGCATATTGATTTTCCCCATACAGATTCGGACAATCGTTACATACATATCCATCTTCAAAATGTGTGTCTACCGTCAGCATGGTAAAGTTGAACGGCTCCTCATCCTCAGCCAGCTCCAGAATCTCTTTTTTTGCATATTCAAACAGGCGGGCATCCTCATATCCCCACCATACATGATAATCCTTCGGAAATCTTCCTTTATCCCTTGCATAAAAATAGTCCTTCATTGCGTAATCGCCATGTTCGGTAAAGTATGCCTTCCTCCCTCCAAAATTTGCATCCGATCCGATATGCAGAACCTGGGAATATCCCTCCTTATCCAAAATATCACCAATGGAAATAATATCGGGCATAAACGCTTCCCCTTCATCCATCCCTTCTGCATCTTCCTGAGAAATACTCAACGGAAATCCGGATGTCTGTGCAAACATACCTCCCATCGTCCATGTCGTTGCCGGCATGGAATATCCTCCGTTCAGCACCGCGTCGGCTCCGGAAAAATCCTCATTTTCCTGAGCTAACATCGTCAGTTCCCGGATATAGTTCTGGTCATACGCCCCGCCATTCTCCTGGTCTGCGTATGTTATCTCCATAGATTCCAAAAAAATATAAATAAGATTCCTCTTCTGCTCCGGGAATACAATATTTACATCGCCTGCATCAATATAATTATCATTTACATATTCCGTATATTCATCCTGTGTCTTAGAATAATTTTCCACATCCAGACGTTTCAGTGCCAAATAAATCTGTATTCCCATAAGGAAAAAAGAACCGACTAAAAATAACACTGCAAGCAAATGATATACTTTTTTATTTTTTCGGAAGTTAATCAGCAAAATAATGACGAGAATAAACATCAGCACTGCCGGCGGAACACAATGATACACAAAATCCATAACCATATCCGTATTTGTACCATCAAACGGCGCGTTCAACTGGTACATCAATTCATCCATCGTCAAATGACTCCATGTATCAAACATCCAATTGACAGCGCCGCTTAGCAGAACAGAAAATGTACTCACGAAAATTACGAGAAGTGCTTCTATAAAGAATAGCAAATAAACCATAATACTTTTTAAATCTCTGTTGTTCTTCATTATTATAATCCTCTGTTCCAAAAATCTCATGTATGCATTATTATATTCTTTTTAGTTGGTTTATGCAAGGATTATTTTTTATTTCTGTTTTGTATTATGTTTTGTTCTCTCGCAGACGTACCCGCAATATATGTTGAGCCTTTACGGTGTTTCTTTTCTTTCATACCCAACCAGCAGATACATCGCAAATGTCAGCGCCAGCCAAAACCAGGTGGTCGGATTGCTGAACCAGGTGGTAAAAAACGAGAGTCCCAGGTAAATCGTAAACTGTCCGTAAAATAAGTAGGAAACCGGATTTCTGTTTTTTTCCGCCCATCCGGTCAGCCATACCGCCGCACCGCCCAGAACCAGTGCCAGCAGGATCACCCCGAAGATGCCGAAATCATAATATGAATCATAAAATATGGTCAATGTAGTCAATTCTTCTTTCGTAATATACAACGGGTATGCCGCCACCTGTGGAAATACAAATTTTAATCCCGTAAGTGCGAAAACCGGAAACAGCATGCGGATCCCCAGCGTAAACTCCGGAAGCTCGCAGACCATACGGTTAAAGTTCTCGTAATTATTCGCCACATACATATACGGCTGTGTAATGAAGATCGGCATTTTGCTGTATTTCATCTCAAAAATACCATTTAAGTAAGGGATATCGTGTCTTCGGGCAACCGTTAGAAGCACGTATACCGGAATCAGGATCACCGCCGCCGTCACCACCATCTTCCAGGTAATATGCCTGTAGAGCATCAGATACACGACTGCCGCAAATCCCACTGCAAACAAAAGCTGAAACCTGGACACGCATAAAATAGGAATCGCCGCTGCCAGCAGGTTTCCCAATGCCAGCACTGCGATCCGCAAAAGAGTCCATTTCTCCGTCAGTTTGACATACAGAACACTTAAGGCCGGGATCAGGATACAGCTAACCGTAAAATAATGTACCCCGGAAATATGAAAATACGAATACGCATGCGGCTCCGGAGAAAACAGCGGTATAAATCCAAGCACCGCCGCCTCCAGCAGGAAACAGCCCAGAGAAGCAGCGCCCAGAAATATGATACAGATCAGAATCCGCCGTGCCTGAACCGCGTTTTTCCGCAGGGACGCCTTCCCTTCAAACATACACTTTTTTGCCCAAAAGTCGTATCCCAGCATAAAGCATAGATATGCCAGGAAAAAACACAGCCACGTAACTGTCTCCCAGGGACTGGAAAGATGGCTCAGCTTTAAGCAGGCAATCCCTTCCCCTCCGATCCAGGATAAAGAAAAAATGCCTCTTAAGTCCACCAGATTCCCGGATTTTCTAAAATTTGATATATACAGGAACAAAGCCTCCAGCAGGAATACGATCCCTGCCACATATTCGGCGCCGATTCTTGTAAAAATAAAGGCCAGCATAGAGCTGGCACAGTAGGAAATATACTCTGCTCTTCTGTCTGCCTGCAGCATAACACCTTTCCTTCCCGGTCCTGCAAACCCAGGGCCTGTCTTATCTCAATATGCGTTTTTATTGATAAACCCTTTAAAAAATGTGAGCACAATGATCTTGAGATCCAGCCCCAGGGTCCAGTTTTCTATATAATACAGGTCGCATTCAATCCGTTTTCGAATGGAAGTATCCCCCCGGAATCCATTGATCTGCGCCCAGCCGGTCAGCCCCGGACGTACCTGGTGCTTGATCATATATCTGGGAATCTCCTCCTTAAACTTCTCGACAAACTGGGGACGCTCCGGCCTGGGGCCTACCAGGCTCATATCCCCTTTCAGGATATTGAACAACTGGGGCAGTTCGTCAATGCTGGTCCGCCGGATAAAGTGTCCGATGGGGGTGACGCGCGGGTCGTCCTTCCTGGTCCATCCTTTCTCCTCGTCCGATTCCTTCTGCATAATCATGGAGCGGAACTTATACATATAGAAGGGCTTATTCTTCAGTCCAATCCGCTCCTGCTTAAAAATGAGCGGGCCTGGATCTGTAAACTTGATAATCAGCACAACTCCCAGCATGACAGGTGAAAACAGGATGATCGCAAACAAAGAACCGAAGATATCCATCGTCCTCTTGACGATTCTGTTCAGCATATTATTCAATGGGACGTGCCGGATATTGACCACCGGAAGCCCCTGAATGTCCTCGGTGTACGGCTTCGTCGGGATAATATTATTATAATCCGGAATGAACTTTGTGTGCACTCCTGACTTTTCGCACATGCCTACGATTCGTTCCAGTTTGTTGTATTCACTCAGCCCAAGAGTTATGACGATCTCGTCCAGTCTGTTCTGGGGGAGGATGATGGTCAGGTTATCAATGGTGCCAAGAACTTTGATCCCTTTGTATTCTGCACCATGGGGCATAGAATCATCCAGAATCCCTCTGACATAATACCCCCATTCCGGGTTCACCAGGATTCGGTCGATATACTGCTCTGCAGCCCTGCTGTATCCGACCAGGATAATATGCTTGAGATTATGTCCGTTCTTTCTGATTCGCCGGAGGATATATCGGACGATATTGCGCTCCAGCACCTCGCCGAAAATATCTACACAGGCAAATACAAACAGCATTGTCCTGGAAATATCTATCTGTCTGAACAGATATAAGAGCAGGATCAACGCCATGACGCCCAATACGTTAGCCTGCATTACACGCCAGGCTTCCAGCCTTCTGCCCAGCACCCTTTTCGGCGCATATAAGTGAAATACATAATATAAGAGCAGATAACCTGGTACGATCCCTATCAAAAGCTGCATATAGAAGCCCAGCGAAAGAGCCCATGGGTCCTGCTCAAAAACACCGGTTTTAAAACGAATATACCATGCCAGTACATAAGAGGCTATAATCACAAGTCCGTCCAGTACTACCTGCAGCCGATTCAAAAGTTTTTGATTTTCTTTTATCACTGCTTATTTCCTTCTTCCAAATATCTCCGACAAATTTTTCCAATCTGTGTAATATCATATAATATTTTTCCCAAAAGAACAAGACTAAACACGAATTTAAAAGGTGAAATTACTATGAATTTTAATTGTTTTGTAATATGTTTGAAATACAATCTATATACGCATCAAGATTACACTTCTAAAAAATGCCAGCGGCATCCGGACATCTGTCCGTTGCCGCTGACATTCTAATAAGTCTCTTTGTAGTTTGATAATACATTCATATAATCATTGACAATACTGTTTCCATAACCAGCTTCTGCTGCCCATCCATAACCTCCTGGAAGAGGATTTTCCTGGATTCCCAGCCACTCTACATATGGAGCACAGCCTCTCTTTACATAGGTAAATCTTGGATCTACACAAGGATTCGCTAACGCCGTACCGTCTTGCGTCGCATATGCCTTCAGATGCTGTACCTGTGCCCTGACTCCGGTTCTGATATCAGAAAAGCTCAAACCTGAAACTCCGTTTCCGGTTGCACCAAGACCTGCAAAGTTAAACTGTGTGATCTTCACATCTCCGGTAAACTTCAGGAAATTTGTCTCCTTCATCGCCTGACAGAAGGCAACCGCCGGGTCGATACCCTCTGCGTCACATTCTTCCCAATATATCTGGCAAAAATCTTTAATCGTACGTACGTTTGTATTATTTGCAAAATACGTAGGATAGGAACCTTTCGCAAGGAAGAATGTCACCATCTGATTTACAGTCGTAGTAGCCGGACCAGCGATCTGATGATAAGTGAAGCTCTTTGCATTTCTTCCCTCCGCAATTCCATTGCTGATATAATGATCTACATATGCCTTATGATTCTCTCCAAAAGCTGCTCTCAAGTCACTGTAATTATTTTTATAAGCCAGTATGTCAAAATTCTCGTGAGCCTGACGGCCTTCCTTGATACCATAAGTCAAAAAGTGCTGTAGTGCTCCGGCAGGATCGCTCTCAAATGCTGCATTCAGATCTGGGTATTTACCGATATAATATTCAAAACTATATACTGCGGAATAATCTACCCCCCGGTATGTGGTGACTGCAACCAGCGCACAATTACGTCCCTCTTCAACACCATATCTGAGATAGTGAATATAGTATTTCTCCAGATTATCCCCAAATGCTGCCCGAAGGTCACTATAGTTATTCTTATAGGCATGTACGTTGAAGTCTGCATTACCAGATCTTCCTTCCTCCATACCATGCTTTACAAAGTGTTCCAGCGCTTTTTCCGGATCATTCCCAAATGCCTGTTTAATATCCGGATACTTTTCAATATAATAATTGAAATTATATACCTGCTTGAACTCCAGGCCGCGATATTTTGTCACGCCTTCAATCTTGCTGTCCGAATCTACAGATGAGTTATCATCTGTTGCAATTCTTCCTTCTTTCTTACCATATTCAATATAATGTAAATAATAAGACTTCAGGGAAGATCCGTAAGCTTTCTGCAAATCAATATATCGATTTTTGTAGCTTTTAACATTAAATGTACCTTTCGCCTGCCTGCCTTCTGACATACCGTATACTACAAAGTGCTCCAGAGCACTAATCCGGTTATTGCCAAACGCTGCTTTCAGATCTGGGTAATGCTCAATATAGTAATCAAAATCATAGACATCCGCATAGTTCACTCCGTCAAAGATAGCATCTGCATCCACGTTCGGGGTCTTATCCGGATCTTTCACTTCCTCTTCTCGTCCGTTTCTCCCCTCTGCTTTGCCGTAATTGATATAGTGCATATAATAGCGTTTATATTCATCACCAAATGCAAGCCTAAGATCCTGATATCGGTTCCGGTAAGCAAGAACATTAAATTCCTCACTTGCCTGATGCCCCTTGACCATACCCTCATCAATAAAATACTCCAGAGCTTTTTCTTTAGTATTTATATCTTTATTCTGAAAAAAGTCTGCATACTTATCCATATAGTATTCATAATTGAATACCGCACTGTAATTCGTACCCTCTGTAGCACAGTACTTCAGGATTCCTTTGGCATCTGCTTCTCCCAGCGCCTTTAGGCCCTCTTCTTTTTTCAGATTTGCCGCATCGTTTGGATTTGATATAAACGCATGCTCTACAATAATGCCCGGGAAACCATTTTTCTTACTATTTCGAATCACGCTATAGTAGTCTGATGCCTTGCCGTCATCATATAAGCATTCTTCTTCATCATCTTTATCGTAACCCGAATCTTTCGTCTTCACCCCGCGGTTAACCAGACCAAGGTTTACTAATTCGTCTAAAATATTCTGAGCTACTTCTTTTCCCTCTTCTGAGATGCTTGCGCCATCATATCCATTTGCACCATTTGCATTCGGATAATATACTTCTGCTCCCTTTGCCGCTTCTGTAGTGGCTGAGTTCATATGTATACTCACAAAAAGGGTTGCACCTT
>OFGX01000654.1_pt1 | contig 24700 bp, 25 predicted proteins | sample 1521831 | NCBI WGS metagenome assembly OFGX01 (sample SAMEA3504080, study PRJEB24116) | mouse gut metagenome | biome: mouse gut; feature: mouse-associated habitat; material: faeces | place: Denmark | collected 2011 | reverse complement strand
GCCCTGCTACGCGACGCACTGTACAGCTAGGGCAATAAACTTTGTCCTTACAAGCAAAATAATTCAGTGGGAGAGGCCCGGTGCATCTCACTGCCGGTCAAAGTAGTCGCGGTCGGTGAGGCAGTAGGTGCGGATGTAGCCGGCGGGGGAGACCACGACGAACTCGCCGGTGCTTTCCAGGAAGTAGAGGTCGTCGCCGTCCTCGGCTTGCAGCTTGTGAAGCGAGGCCGGATTGGCAATAACGGCGTTGGCAGCGGCAAGGTATTCCTCGGTGGTGTCGCACCTGGTTTCCCAGCCTCGTTTCGGTCGATCTCTTCCGTTTCTTCGTTTGCTGCATGCTGGTCGCCCTTTCGTATACAGTCATTGGTCGGTGCTGCGTGGCGCGTTGCTTGTCTGATGACTGATGTCAATTGCTTCGAGTCTACCAAACAGAGCACTTCCACCGAGACCTGCATGCCAACTGTTCTACAATGGCTACTAATCCCATCGACCTCACCGCGGAAAGGCTTCCATGAACGATATCCAGGGCATTTTGTTCGATGCCGACGGCACGCTGATCGACACCTACGATATTATTCTCACCTCCATGCGCTACACCATCAACGACGTGCTGGGGCGCGACCTGCCCGACGATGCGCTCATGGCCGGCGTCGGTACGCCCCTGCGCGATCAGATGGTCGGCTTTGCGGAAGGCGACGAGACCTTGGCCGAGCATTTGCTGACGACCTACCGCGAGCACAACGTGGCCGTGCACGATGCGCAGGTGCGGGCCTTTCCCGACACGCGCGTGGCCCTTGAGCGCATGCGGGCCGGTAACGCCGCCGGCTGCGCCACGGTGGCCGCCCTCTGGGGCATGTTCCCCGCGGAAGCTCTTGCCGCCGAGAATCCCACGATAATGTGCGCATCGCTGAGCGCGATGGTGGAGCGCCTGTCGCTTTGAGGACGCCCTATCGCTGCCAGTGCTTCAAGTGGGGGACGATAACGCCCATGAACGAGACGGCCTCGTCCTGCGACATGCCAGTCGCCTCCATGAGGAAGGGGGTCGTTTTCTCGATCAGCTCGTCTTCGCTTTGGTACACGAATTGGCCGCTATCGTAGCACCACTGGCAGTAATCCGGGTTCTCTGCACCGTCGGCTTCGGTGCCGTGGGTCATGTTGGGCACCGTGAAAGGGGTCCCGCAGCATTGGCACAGCTGTGTCGTGTCGATGTCGAAGAGCCGGATCGCGGGGATGTCGAGCACCGTCGCGATCAGCTTGCGCATATCCACCGACGGCTCGGTCTCGCCGTTCTCCCAGCGCGATATCGCCTGCCGCGTGACGTAGAGCTTGCTGGCGAGTTCCTGCTGGGTCATTCCGCGCTGCTCGCGCGCCTCGACGAGTGTTTCCTTGAACGGCATGAGTGCCTCTTTTCTCTCAGTTTCGGAACTGACTTCATTCTGGCTGGGCGGGCATCCTCATTCAAGCAACGTTTTGTTGCGCAGAAACCTTCTCTCGGCGCAACGTCGTCATCGTCGGGTTCCCGCCGTCCATTCGATGCAGCCCGGCTGCCCCCTAAGCCCGGCACCTCATCTACAGCCCCAGCTCGGTCTCTCCCCACTGCTTCATGGCCAGAAGAATGGGAACGAAGCTCTCGCCTCGGGGTGTGAGGGCGTACTCGACGCGCGGGGGCACCTCGCCGAAGTCCGTGCGGGCGAGGAAGCCGTCCTCGACCAGCTCTTTGAGCTGCTTGGAGAGCGTGGATTCGGAGATATTGCCGATGCAGCGGCGCAGCTGGCCGAAGTGGCGCACATCTTTCAAGGCGATGTAGAAGAGGATCTCGATCTTCCATTTCCCGCCGATCATGCGCTGGATAGTCGAGACCGATCGGCAGCGCTCGATCTCCTCGCCGCGCCTTTGCGCCATGGGCTCCTCCTTTATGCACTCCAGAAAAAGACAGTACTTCACGGTTCGTAGCTCTTCTCCCATGATAACAGCATACAGCGGGACTGCCGGCGGGCAGCTGAAGGGAAAGGAAGCAAGTCATGCACTACACGGGAACTATCTGGCGGCCGCCCTACGAGGCCGATTCGCTCATCATCGAGGCCACGGCGGGATGCACCCACCATGCCTGCAAGTTCTGCACGCTTTACGCCGATTTGCCGTTCAAGTTCAGGCCATCCCCAATCGAGCATATCGAGGCCGATCTGTTGGAAGCGCAGACTTGGTACCGCGATCCGCTGCGCAAAGCCGAGGAGCGGCTCTTCGAAACGCGGCGGGCGAGCTGCGAGCGCATCTTCCTGGCGGGCGCTAATCCCTTCGGACTCAAGGCGAAGGGGCTGCTTGAGATAGCCGGTCTGGTGCACGGGTACTTTCCGGAGTGCCGAAGCATCGGATGCTTCTCGCGCATAACCGACGTGACGCGCAAGACCGATGCTGAACTGACCGAACTGGCGGCGGCCGGCTACGACGGTCTCACCTTGGGGATCGAGACGGGGGATGACGACGCGCTCGCGTTCATGAACAAGGGCTATGGGGCCCGCGACATCGTTGAGCAATGCGACCGGCTCGATGCGGCGGGCATCTCCTACGCCTTTTTCTACCTGGTGGGCATTGCGGGGAAGGGGCGCGGCCTTGAGGGCGCCCGGCGCACGGCCGCCGTGGTGAACCGCACGCATCCGTGGCTTATCGGCGCCAACATGCTCACGGTATACGAGAACTCCGAGCTGCACCGGGAAATCGTCGCCGGCAATTGGCAAGAAGCGGCCGAGGTGGAGAAGTACGAGGAGGTAAAGGAGCTAGCGGGCGCTCTTTCCGTGCCGACCGAGTTCGCCATGCTGGGCGCCTCCAACCCGGTGATGCTGCAGGGTCGCTTGCCCGAGCAGCGGGAGCAGATCCTGGCGGCTCTCGACGCCATTATCACCGACATCGGCGAGGAACGCCTGCGGAGCTACCGCACCAGCCTTCGGCACTTGTAGGGATTTCGACCTCCCACACTCTCTTCTTGACAAAACAGTAAGCGACAGTAAAAACTCCGGCTGCTCCGCGTTCAAGGAGGTGCTTACTTCCCCTGCTCGCGGTGCAGAAGCGCGTTGGCGCCGTAGAGGCGGATTGGGCCGCCGTCGAGCTCGTTCACCTCGCCCACGTACTCCCAGCCGCATTTCTCGTAGAACCCTACGAGGTCGGTAACCAGGTACAGGCGGCTGTGGTCCATCGTTTCTTCCTTCGCATTGGCTCGCTCAAAGATGATAGCCTAACGGTCCGGCGCAACGCCCCACAAGGATGCTGCAAATGAAATCACACTTCGCTCGATCTGGACGATGGGGCGTGCTCAGCGAACGCGCAGTTTGGCAATGCCGTCGCATCGCTCCGTGTGCCAGGCAGTTTGCGTGACTGCGTCGGCCAGCTGCCGGTCGTGGGTGACGAGGAGAACCGCGCCGGGGAAATCCGCGAGCATCCGTTGGAGTGCCTCGATGGATCCCACATCCAGGTGGTTGGTGGGCTCGTCCAGCATGAGGAAGTTCGGCTCTTGCACCAGCTGCTCGGCGAGCAGGAGCTTGCGCAGTTCGCCGGGGCTCATATCGTCGCCATCGAGCAGCCTGTCGGGGTCTGAGTTCAGCTGAGCCACAATGGAAAGGATGCGACCGCGCCGCTTTGGGGAGTGCTCGCGAAGCTGGCCCAGCGCGCGCTCGCGCTCACCAACTCCGACGTCCTGGGGCACGAAGGCCACGCGGACGCTTTCGGGAGCCGATGCAAGCGCCGCGCGCACGACCAGGCTCTTGCCCGTGCCATTCTCGCCCGTCAGCACCACGTGCTCGGTCGGTCCGATCCAAAGCTCCGGCACCTCGATGGCGAACTCGCCCGCGCGCAGGGCCTTCGCTTCCAGGTGGGCCACGAACGGCGCTCGCGTTGCCTCGCCGAATATGCTGATGCGGTGCTCATAGCGCTTTGCGACGAACTGCTCCGCAAGAGCCCCCTCGGCTTGGGCGAGCCGTCGGTCCATGGTTGCCGAGAGCCTTCCCGCAACGCCGTCTTTTCCGGAGACGATGGCCCGCCCGATTTTCTCGCGGCCGTCGCTGTCGCCCTTGGCCAGGTTGCGCTTGCTCCGCCTGCCCCGTTGCCGGGCGGCCTCCTCGCTTCGACGTTGCGCCTCCGCTTTCAGGCGCTTTGCCTCATGTGCGGCCTTTTCGCGCTGGCGAAGGGCGGAGGCCCTCTCGCTTTCCGCTTGGCAACTGGCCTTCGAGTAGCCGCCCGGGCGCATCATCCAGCGGCGATTCTCGCACACCAGGCTCTGGCCGACGAGGCTGTCCAGCAGATCGCGGTCGTGGGATATGAGGATGCCGATGCCACCGAAATTGGAAAGCGCTCCCTTCACAACGTCGCGCGTCACGGCATCTAAGTCGTTGGTCGGCTCGTCCATGACCAGCACGTCGGGGCTCGTAAAGAGAGCGCAGGCGATTTGGAGTCGCTTCCGCTGGCCGCCCGAGAGCGTCTCGTAGCGCCAGAACCACTCGTCTTCCAAGTGCAAAAGCCGCCGGATACGTTGGCCGTCCTGACCCCAATCCGACGCGAGGTCGGCCAGGTTGGGCGGCGCTTGGGTGGAGTCCTGCTGGCAGTAGGCGGAGAACAGCTGCGGGCTCACCGCTCCGGCATCGGGTTGAAGAAGGCGCGCGGCGATGCGAGCGAGGGTGCTCTTGCCGCATCCGTTGTCGCCGATGATGCCCGTCCAGCCAACGGGAAAGGTGGCGCTCGCATCGGTAAGCGCGGGCGCAGTACCGCCGGGATAGGTGTAGCTGATAGAGGTGAGATTCAGTTGCATGGCGAGCTCCTTGGGAAGGAGGCCGCGCCGAGGTGAGGCTCGCGGTATGTCGGTTCTGGGAAGAAGAAGCAAAGGCGATGCGGCACCCTGAAAGCGCGACCGGGAATGCGGAAATGGTCGAAGGGGCGCCCGAATGGGCATCGCTAGTTCTTCATCAAACCTAACCTAACCCGAAGCGGAACTTGCCAAAGGCTCCGCTAAATGACAAGGTGCCACGATTATAGCATTCCGCGACGGGGCGGGCCAGGTTTATGCGGGCACCTTGTGGCAGTCGAGGTTTGCGTGTAGCAACTTTTCTTGTTTTCGTAGAAAATCGAGTTGAAAACTTTATAGCACACACTCGATTCGACGGTAATTGAAACGAACCGGGATCGCCGCTGCCGTATCGATTGCAGTCGAAAGTTCAAATGTGGCGCTTCTCCCCTCGCTGCAGGTGCGGGATGGGGATCGGGCCACCCCTGCCGTCGGCTTCCGAGCTGCCGACGGCAGGGGCGAAGCCCCGGCACGGGAGCGATGGGCGTTACTCCACAACGAGCTCGCGGACGCTGACGTCCTTGATTCTCCCCGACATTCCGAAGGCCGAAAGAGCGAAGGCGAGGGCGAAGGCCGCGCTGATGGCGAGCGCCTCCCAAACAGGCAGCGCGAGGCTGAACGCGCCGACGCCGAACAGGCCGAACAGCGAGCTGATCAGAGCGCCCCCAGCTGCCATCGTAAGAGCCGACCCCGCCAGGGCACCTACCGCCGACACGCCGAGAAAGCGCAGCGCGAACGAGGCGCGCAATGAGGCCACCGTGAATCCCATAGCGCGATAGACGCCCATATCTCGGCGCTCGGAGAGGAGCGTTCGCCTGCTGACCAGCATCACGGCAACGCAGGCAAGGCCCATCGCAAATGCGGACATGACATAGCCCATAATCGTCAGCATGTCCCTGACGAGCAGGAGCAAGTTCGAGGCCGATCCGAACAGCCCGGTCAATTCGGTGCCAACGCTATCCCCGAATCGGCTTGCAAGCGCCTCTACCACCTCGTCGGCCTTGTCGGGATCGGTCAGCTGGTACTGGCGCGAAACGTCAGTGACATTCGACTCCAACTCCACCAGCTCCTGAAATCCCTCATGGGTGAGGACGACGCCATTGCCCCCATTGAGCACCGATGACAGCAGCCCGCTTACGATGTAGGATCGCTCCTCGCCGTCGCCCTTCTCCACCTGCAGCTCATCGCCCACCGAAAGCCCCTTGGCGCGGGCAAGGCTCAATCCTACGAGCGCCTCGTTGGCGTGCTTTGGCGCGCGCCCCGAGACGATGGACGCCTCCTCCAGAACGCCCGTGTCGGACAGTCCGATGAAGGTGCAGGCCTCGCCGCTCAAATTGAGAATCGCTGCGCTTTCTTCCCACTCGCGCGTTATGGGAGAGATGCCCTCTATGGTTTCACGCACCTCGTCAAGGCTCACTTCCTGCGCATCGAAGCGAACCGAGCCGTCGCTCTTCCACACGCCGAAGGCCTTGTACATCGCGTCGTCTCCGGCAACCGCGCCGCCGATTCCGAAGCACAGCGCGACGAAAGCGCACAGCAGCAGGGAGCAAACGCCGATTCCAAGATAGCGTCCCTTCTCGGACACGATCGCCCGCCATGCCAGCGACGCCCTCAGCCGATTGCCCGATATCGCGCTCGCCCCACGTGGCGAGAAGCGGATGTCGCCATCGCCTTGCCGGAGTGCCGCCAAAGGCGTGATGCGCCCTATCTTGCGGGCCATCACGGCAACGCATACCACGAGGGCCGCCAAGAGGGCAGCACAGCAGCAAAGGCCCACCCAAGGAAAGGATGCCTCAACCACGAGGATTCCCGTGATGAGCAAGAACATCGGCCAGAAGAGCGGCTCCAGAAGGCAGCCCGCGACGAAGCCGAGGACGAGGCCAATGAACGCGACGAACGCATACTGCATGACGAGGGCCCTACGGAGCGCATTGCGCGGAAGCCCCACCCCTTTCAGGAAGCCCCAGTCGGCATAGCCGCTCTGTATGTTCGAGGACGCCGTGTGCAGGCACAGGATGAGGGCTACCACAAACAGGATGAGCGAGAACACGGCAAGCACCGCGGTGATGACCTGCACCACCAAAAGACTGTAGCCAGCGAGAGTCTGCCGGGAGAAAAGCGTGTGCGCGGATTCGCCCCACGAGGTCCCATCGTCGATCAGCTGCGTCAGATCGTGCCCGTCGATGCCCTGGGAGCGTGCCTCGGGCGTCAGCATCACGTTGATCTCCCTGATGGGGTACGCTTCCTTCTCCATGGCCATGGCGCCGCTGGAGACACCGGCGCCGGATACGCCCGTCTCCTCAACTTCCGCCAACAGCTCATCGAAGGTTCCGGAAGACAGCAGGTAACGCTTCATCTCCATGAAGGGCGTCCCGAGCTGCGGATCTTCATAAAACGCCGCAACGCGCAGAGAGGTCTCCCGTCCGCCGATATCGAGCACCAGGTAGTCGCCTATCTGTATGTTGTGCAGAGTGCGCTCCGCAATGCGGACGTAGGCCTCGCCGTCCGCCGGCCCTCTCTCATCGTCGCGATACGACGAGAGGTCATCGGCGAAGACGTTGAAGTCGAGGGATGAGCCCCAGGCCTCATAGGCGCTTGCCGACGGCGGTGCGGTTTTCACGACCTCGTTTCCCTGGGCATCTTCGACGCGCGTGGGTGCGGCGAAAGCCTCGGTCACCTTCACCTCGGCAACTTCGGGAAGCGCCTCTATCTCGCGAACGTCCTCATCGGTGAGGTTCGCGATCAGGTCGTTGGCGAAAACATCTCCCGCTTCGGCCTCATCGAGCAAGGCCTCCTCGCGATTGGAGAGGTCGGCGAAGAGGCTGGTGGTCAGCGTCAGCGCGAAGGCGGCGAGGAACAAGAGCAGCGCAAGGCCGACGAACGTCCCTTTGTCCTTCCGCAACCCTGCGAGCACAAGCGTGCGCAACGGTTCCATGGCGCACCCCCTACCAGGACAGCGAGGCAAGCCAGGCGCTCGCCATGGCCTCGCGCTCGCGAGCGTAAGCTTCATCGCCGGAGAGCGCCGGGTCCCAAGGCGCCAGCTCCAGCTCACCGCGGATGCCGCCGTCCTCGAAGTAGAGCACGCGGTTGCCGCGGACGGCGCTGCGCACGTCGTGGGTCACCATGAGGACGCTGATGCCGTCGCGGTTGAGCTCGCTCAGAAGGTCGAGCACCTCCAGGCTGTTCGCGCGGTTGAGGGCGCCGGTAGGCTCGTCGGCGAACACGATCGCCGGCTCGTTCACCACCGCTCGTGCCACGGCGCAGCGCTGCTTCTGGCCGCCGGACGCTTGGCTGGGAAGGTGCGAGGCAACTTGCGCCAGCCCCATGCGCGCAACCAGCTCATCGGTGGCGCGCTTCGTCTCGGAAGCGCTGCGCCCCCGCTTCAGATAGCCGGGCACGGCGATGTTCTCGTACAGGGTGAGGTTGCTCACGAGGTTCGCCGCCTGGAAGACGAACCCGAAACGCTGCGCCCTCAGCTCGGAGAGCCGGCCCTGCCCAAGGCGGGCGATGTCCTCGCCTTCGAAGATGACCTCGCCTGAAGTGGGGGCATCCATGCCCGAGAGGCAGTAGAGCAGCGTGGATTTTCCCGAGCCCGAAGGGCCCATGATCGAGGTGAAATCACCCTGGTAGAGTTCGAGGCCGACGCTTCCCAGGACATGGGCCTGCACGCCGTCCGCAACGTAGGTCTTCGACAGTTTTCGCGTCGAGAGTATGGTTTCGCGCATGGTTGGTCCTTTCCCTTGTGCGCCGTCGGCCCCATCATAGAAAGACGGCCCTTAAGGAATCATTAAGACCACAGGGTTTGCGGCTCAGGGCAGGAGGGGAAGCTCTATGGTGGCCTTGAGCCCCGGGTGGGCATTGGCCAGGCGTAGGCGACCGCCCATGCGTTCTGCCAGGTAGGACGAGATGTAAAGCCCCAGCCCCGAACCCGGCTTGTCCGACGCGTTCGCGCCCCGATAGAAGCGCTCGGTGGCAAACGGCAGGTCCTCAGGCGGAATGCCCGGCCCGTAATCGCGCACCGCTATCGTGTACAGCCCGTTCTCGGCCGTGGCCTGGATATCGATGGCCGAACCGCGCGCGTACTTGATGGCGTTGCCGATGAGGTTGCCGATGGCCTGGGCAAGCCGTGCCTCGTCGGCTTCCACGCGGGCATCGTCCACGCGCAGGCAGGAAATCTGGGCCAGGCCGGACGAGTCGCTGGCGCAGCGCCTCACGATGGGGGCCGCCTGCACGGACTCGCAGGCCACCGCGATGCGATCCATGTCCGAGAGCGCATGCTGGAACAGGTCCTCCACCAGAGATGAGGCCTCGTCGCATTTTCGGATGATGGCACGCTCGTATTCCGCCCGTTCCTCCTCCGAGTTCACTAGCCCCATGTCCAGGGCCTCCGCATAGGCCCTGAGGGACGCGAGTGGGGTGCGCAGGTCGTGGGAGAGCGAGGCGAGCGTGGCCTTGTGGTCTTCCCTCGCGCGTTCCTCATCCTTCCGGGCGCGGTCGAGTTCCTTGCGAAGGTGATCGAACGCCCAGGTGAACTTGCCGAAGGGGTTGGACCGCTCAAAGGCGAGCGGCGCATCCAGGTTGCCGGATGCCACTTCCTCGGCGAAGCCCTCCAGCCGCGTGAAGGGCCGCGCCACCGCGCGGTGCAGGTAGATGGCCAAAAACGCAAGGGCCGCAACGGAGACGAGCGCGGTGAGCGCCACGGCGCCGGCCGCCGCGTCGTTGCGGGATTCGGCGGCATCCCGCAACGCATCCTGGGCGCCTGCGAGCGCTTGATCGGCCACCTGCAGGGAGCCGTCGCGGCCGTCGGGCGCAGTTTCTGCGATTTTCTGCCGGGCGTCGTTGAGCTCGACCACTTGGTTTCGCAGCGCATCCTCGCCGCCGTTGGCGACAACCGCGATGCCAGAGGCGGCCGCAACAATGACGGCAAGCGCGGAGGCGAGGGCCGCAGCGGCAAGCCGCTTCGTCAGGCGTTCTCCCTGCTTCGCCATCAGCGATTGCCCTCGGGAAGATCGAAGCGGTAGCCCTCGCCGCGAACGGTCTTGAAGTAAGCGGGGTGAGCCGGGTCATCCTCGAGTTTGGCACGAAGCCAGCTCATGTGGACGGAGACCGTCTGCGGCTCCACTTCGGCAAAGGCGCCCCAGACCTTCGCCAGAAGGGCGTCGCGGCTGAGGCTCTGGCCGGCGCTGCCCATGAGGGCCGACGCGAGCTGGAATTCCCGGGGCGACAGGGCAATCAGTTGCCCATTCTTCCGGATGGTCTTGGCCCTGCCATCAAGCTGAAACGGGCCGGCGGAGAGCACGGCCTCGTCGGCGCCGGTTTTCCGCTCGGGCCGCATCATGAGCGCCTTCGCCTGGGCGAGCATCTCCCGCAGGCTGAACGGCTTGGAGAGGTAGGCGTCGCCCCCTTCCTCCAGGGCGCGGATGCGCGCGTCGGGCTCGATGCGCGCCGAAGCGAACACCACGGGCACCCCACTGCGCTCGCGCAGGTTGCGGCAGAGGGCGTAGCCATCGTCGCCCGGAAGGTTCACGTCCACCATCAGGCAATCGAAGACGGCGCTGGTCAGAAGGTCGTACGCCTCCTCGGCGCTGCCGGCAATAACGGCTTCAATGCCGTCCGCCTCGAACGCGCGGCCCATAAGCTGCGCCAGCTCCCGCTCATCCTCAACGATCAACACCTCGCTCATGATTTTCACTGTCCGCTCTGCTTGGGATGCCTTCGAAAAACACTTTGCGCCATTCTACCTTCTTAAACAGCAAGCGGCTTACAATGCGGCGGTTATTACGGAATAGGTTAAGGATATTCTGGCCGATTCGCCTTCCAGATGACGACGGATCAGACTTAATGTCGACCGTATCAGATTACGTCCTGAAAATGTCCTAAAAATGATATTTTACGTCCTTAAAATATCCAAATGGTGAGAAAGTCAGGATGAAACACTATAATGGGACAACACAGCAGATAGACCTGCGACTAAAAATGCCACCACAAAACACGACTGGAGGCAATCATGCAACGATTCCTCATGGCAGATCTTTTGGAATGGAAAGATTCACCTCACCGCAAACCGCTTGTGCTCAACGGAGCCAGACAGGTAGGAAAAACATGGCTTTTGCAGGAGCTCGGAAAAACAGCATTTAAAAACGTCGCATACGTCTCTTTCGACAACAACCCGCAGTTAGCTTCATTATTTGACAATGGATATGATCTTGCGCAAATCCTATTGGGAATCCAAGCCGAATCACGGCAAAGGATCACGCAAGAGGAGACCCTCATCATCTTCGATGAGATTCAAGAGTGCCCAAAAGCGCTCACGTCACTGAAGTATTTCTACGAGCAAATGCCTGGGCAGGCAATAGCGGCCGCCGGATCCCTGCTCGGAATCACAATTCATGAGGGTACGGGATATCCTGTGGGCAAAGTAACCACATTGGACCTCTACCCCTTGAGCTTTCGGGAGTTCCTAGATGCCACAAACGAGAGCGCTTTACGCGAATTAGTTGATTCAGGGGATTGGAAGCTCATAGATTCATTTAAGGAAAAGCTGACGTCGCTTCTGCGGCAATACTATTTTATCGGCGGGATGCCTGAAGTCGTATCGCGGTTCGCTGAATCTGCCGACCTTAGCGAGGTTCGCCAAGTCCAGAAGGAGATCCTTCAAGGATATGAGCGAGACGTCTCCAAACATCTTAGTCGAACTGAAACCGAGTATACGCTTGCAGCTTGGAACTCCCTTCCGGCCCAGCTGAGCAAGGAGAATAAGAAGTACATCTTCGGACACATCAAATCGGGCGCTCGCGCAAAGAACTACCATGCCGCCATAACATGGCTCACTAAATCCGGACTCGTTTTGAAAGTACCGCGCGTCACAAAACCCGGAGTCCCCCTCTCGGCATATACGAATTCCGCTTTCAAGCTTTTTGCTTTGGATGTCGGTTTGTTGGGCGCAATGTCGGGGTTGGACGAACGCAGCATCTTAGGGGGGAACCTGCTCTTCACTGAATTCAAAGGCGCGTTCGCAGAACAATTCGTGTGCCAGCAACTCATAGCAGAATGCGGGTTGACCCCGTTTTACTGGTCGGCAGAAAACTCGCGTGGCGAGATTGACTTCGTGGTCCAAAAAGATGGCATCACGTATCCGATCGAAGTCAAAGCAGAAGAGAACTTGAAATCAAAGAGCCTGCGTGCGTTTTGCGAGAAATACAAAGGTATGCAGGCGCGGAGATTCAGTCTGTCCGGGCATCGCGACGAGGGTTGGATGCAAAATATACCTCTTTACGCAATCGCCCCTTTTGCGAACTGGAAATGACAGCCTGAGGCGCATGCGCGCATCGCATTCGATGCGCGCTGAAGCAAACACCACAGGTACTCCGCCGCGAAATAGCCCTAGTGCACGATGGCGGTGACGAAGGTGACGAGCCCGAGGATGATGCCGGGGATGTTGGCGACGATGATGGGGATGTCGCGCTTGGGCTTCATGAAGCCGTAGATGGTCCACATGGTGCAGTTGAAGAGCGCGCAGAGCGGCTGCCAGGGGCTGCCCGGGTTGCCGCCGAGGTTGTTGGCGATCTGCGTGAGGTAGGACACGTACATAAGCACCGAGAGGATGGAGGCGATGCGGCCGATGACGGCGACGATATCTTGCTTCTCGCGCTGCTTACGCTGGGCTTTCTCGGATACGGGCTTGCTGATGACGGGCTTTGCTACGGTATGACTGATCGAAGACATAGCTTCCTCCTTTCGTTTTCCGTCCCTTTACCGTAGCGATTGCGGAAAAGAGCCGAAGGGGGGGCACCCCGGAGCCGAAACCGGCCTTTTACACCGCCGTAGGATTTCCGTAACGGGAAGCCGAGGGCGTGAGCTCCGCCTCGCTAGCCGGTTCTTTACCGTGCTGATCCTTTCGGCCCGGCCGTCGCAAAATCGCGTTACAAGAGCGGCAGTCAACCGTCGGTTGATTTAACGGCGGGCAAAGTCAATCTCCTCTCGCTTGCTGCGGCATTTTGGCGCAGAGATAATGAGAGGTGTCGAAAGGACTGCCAATGAACCGCCTCTCTTTATCTGACCATATCCTGGAAGAGCGCATCCGCAACCATCTTACGCAGGAGGAACTTGCCTGCCGACTCGGCGTGTCGAAAGCGGCCGTATCGAAATGGGAATGCGGCCAAAGCTTGCCCGACATCGCCCTTGTGCCCCAGATAGCCTCCCTTTTCTCTGTAACCTTGGACGACTTGTTCGGGTACAAACCCCTGGCAAGCGAGGAAAAGCGGGAGGAGGTCACGGAGCGGCTGCAAGCGTTGCTGGCGGAGGATCCTGCCCAGGCTGCTGCGTATGCCGAGCGGCAGTCTGCCCGGTACTGGTCCGACCCTGAGCTCCTCAAGGCTATTGGCCTCGCGCTCTATGTGAAAGCGATAGAGCCGAGCGCCTCAGATGAGGCGAATTGCCCCGAACCCGCATCGCACGTGGCCAATCTCGCTGAGAGGATCTTGCGCCGTGTGCTGCAGCTCGACCCAGACGGCCCCTCCACAGACTTCGTTTTGCAAGCGCTCTGCATATTGCTCGCGTCCGAGGGGAGGGAGGGGCAAGCAGATGAACTTATTGGGAAGATGGTTCCCGCTAAGCCGAACACGGCAGCAATCATTCTCGCGGGCATCGCCATAAGAGCAGGGAACCCGAAGGGGGCCGAGATTGCGCTCAAGCGCCAGCTCCTCTTTTCGCTCCTCGAAGTTGCCAGCTGCGCGCAGGCTTTGGCCGGGGTCGAGGGTGTAAGCGCCGAGGAGCTCGAAGATATCCTTGTTCTCGCGGCAGCCATTCAAGCGCCGAATGGGTTTGAGGCGCTCTCCCCGACGCTCGTCCCGATCATTCGGATCGCGTTGGCGACGCAGCTCGTGGAATCGGGAGATGGCGACCGCGCGCTGGACGAGTTGGAACGGTTCGTCGAAGACCTGGAGCGCTGCTGCGAGACGTTTGAGAACCCGCAGAACCCGCCTTTCTTCAAACCCGTCGACGAGTTCTTGTGGCAGAACGGAGACGAGAAGGCGGATGAGGCGAGGGGAGAGGCTGCGGCATCGCTACGCTCGTCCTTCGTGAGCAGCATCACATCGAACGAGAGTTGGGGCACGCTTCGCGGCAACCCAAGGTTTGATGCGGTCGTGCGCCGTCTGGAGGAAGAGGAGGTCTCCGTATGAGCGCCGTCGATTTGGTCTTGAGATACGCGATCATTTCGGTCGCCTTCCAGCTTGCTTGCGCCTGGGTGCACGCCTTCCAGTCGCCTTGGCCCCTGGTCGATGCCTTCGAGCTTGCGCCAACCGTAGAGGATCAGGTGTTCAAGTCGCTGGGCATTCGCTTCGATCCTCCGACGCTTGGCATGCGCCAAGACACGGCGTTTTACTCCGTGGCCTCTTTAATCGCGGCGGCAAGGGCCTTCGGGTCGTCCACGCTCACGCCGATGGCGCGTACGCGTTTCGCGCCCAAGAGTGTTCGAACCTCCACGGGGCTCTTCGTCACCAGCCATGCGTCGGGATGGTAGAACGTGCCGTAGTTGAGCCTGTCCGATTCCTCGATAGGCCCAAGTTCGTTATCCGAAAGTGCGACCATCTCGATATTGGAGACGGGGATGACGACCTCCATCTGAATGCCGCATTCCAGACGAACGGAGCCTTTTCCGACCACGATGGGGCGCAGTATGCGGGCGCGCGCGTCGCCCATGAGCCAAACGGCCGCATAAGCGGAAAGTGCCGTAATGACGATAGCGGCCGGAACGCTCCACTGCGACACCAGAAGGTGCACCGCGACGATCTCCACAGGGAACGCGAGCGCAAGTCCCAGCATCATGTTCATGTAACCACCGGCGTTGTGGTAGCTGAACGCCTTCTCGTCTGGCAGCACATAGGGTTTCTTTCGCCATGAGAGAAGTGCGTAGTACCAAACACTCAGCTCGGCTGCCGTTATGCTAGCGGCGGCATCCTTGCGGACGAGGTAGCGCATCGCCTCCCTGAACCAGGCCATGGGATCAGGGCTCTTCGCCTTGGCGGTTTTGAAAGTGCGGGCGATCTTCAGGCATTCCCGCGCGGCGATGGCGAGCTCCACGGGGATTAGCGCGGAGAGCAGGGCCGGCAGGATACCTGCATCTGGCGCCCCGAGCGCGAGCGCGCTCAGCGCATAGCCGATCCAAATAACGGGAATGACCGAGAGCAGGGTGAGCTTTCTCGGCCTAACTACGAGAAGATAGAACCCAAACGGTATCCCCACCATGAAATCAAGCGGCAGGGCGATGCCCTCGATGTGGCTAGGTATGCGCGGCGCGGAGATGACGCCGTAGGTGTAGAGAACGAGATCCAGCAAGCAAAAACTGATCAAGCTCAATCGCTGCCTTCTTGCTGCATCCATCTCTTCTCCCTCCTTGCTTCACTGGGACAAATTATCTCAGTTGCTCTGAACTGGTGATTCTTCGCCGATTACATCGGTTTGAGGTTCTGGTTGAGCCTGTCAACCATCCAAGCGAGACGCTTCTCGCGACCAGCGTCGGTCTTTGCATCAAGGTAGGCCCTCGTGTAGGTCTTCCTCACCGAAGGAGACATGCCGAGGAAGTTCGCGTGCGCCTTCTCATAGGGCTCAAGAATCTGCGCGATACGCTCGATGTCCTCGTCGGTGATGCCAGGAGCTTTCGGAGCATCCCACTGTCCGTTGGCCTTCGCTTCCTCGATCTTCGAGCGCCCATGCTCGGTCATGAGTCCGCGCTTCTCAAGCTCGGCTACGAGCTTCTTGTTCTTCTCAGACCACTTGCTGTTGAGCCTACGTTGAGAGAAGTACTTGCGATAAGAGACGTCGTCGATCTTCTGCATCTGCCCGTCGATCCAGCCAAAGCAGAGCGCTTCTTCCAGGGCTTCCGATGCCTTGAGCGTCTTAGGGCCTCCTGCCTTGCCGAAGATGAGCCAGACACCATCGTCGGAAGATGCATTGCCTTGCAGCCATTTTCTGAACTCGCCCCTGTCGGCGAATCGCAAATCCTCGCTCACGCTTGCCTCCTGCCTACAACACAATACGCCCTTCCGTCCATGATGGACTTGATTTGAACTGTAAAGCCCGCAATCTCCGCAGCCGAAACAACCTCTTGTTCCGTACGCATCCTATAGCCGAACTGAGTGTGAGAGTAGGATTCGAGGGCTCGGTTCGTGTAATGAGTGCTGATGAAGATGCCCTCGGGTTTGAGCACGCGAGCAATCTCCTCGAAGCCCGACGCCAGATCCTCCCAGAAGTAAATCGTGTTGATTGTTAGAGCCTTGTCGACTGTTGCGTCTTCGAGTGGCGTATCGTCAACCGGACAGCGAAGGAGCTCCACGTTCGTTCCGGCAAGCCGACGTTTCGCGATCTCAAGCGCATCTTCCGAGATGTCGGTTCCTATCAAATGGCAATCACACGCATGGGCGATCCGCTCCAACATGATCCCGTTGCCGCAGCCTATGTCAAGTATGATGTCGTCGTTTCGAGGACGAAGGAGCCTCTCTGTCTCTTCGTACATCTGCGCGTTCTGACGGTTCATGACGGCCATAACGATGCGCCCGCCTATACCACGGGGGTTGGCGAACTGCTTGGCGATGTACTCGTTGATAGACATTCTGGTCTTTCCTCGTTCCACTGAGACAAATTGTCCCATTAGCTCTGAACTGGTATTTCTTCGTGAAAACGGCTAGTCGGCAGTTTTGGCGTCCTTGACCGCGTTGGCCAACGCGCGAAGAGACGCGAGCGCGTCTTGCCAACTGACTGACTCAGCGAAGGCGTTTGCCGCCTGATATCGGCTCCAGTGCCCCTCTATCATCTCGCTTTGCGCAAGCAGGTCTATCACCTCGTCGCTCCGGTCGAGCTGCCACGAGCATGCCTCCCTTGATGACGAAGTCATCGCGATAATCGGACACGGACAGTCTCTCAAGCAGGCGCTCCATGGCGTAGTGACGAAGGAGCATCTGTGCCGTGGCGCCATCTCCTTTGGTGCGGCTCCTGATGAGGTCTTTGATTCTCCGGGCTCCCGTGATCACAGTGCCACCTCCATTACCTCGTAAACGCGGGATTCTATGTTCATCGCGCGCGCGTAGTCAGACAGGCGTGCGAGGTTCTTGTCCCTTGACCGCACATAATCGCGAATAGCCTGTCGGAACACTGCCGGATCGAAAGCGGTACGCTTGCGGATGAGGTCGCAGATAGTGCGCTCCTTGTCGTAGGCTCTCACTTTGGCACCGCTCGGCGTTTCGACCTCCGCGAGTCCCATCTCGTACCACTCCGGCTTCGTGTAGTAGATGCGCACGGCTTGGGCCTTCAGGGGGCCGGCGTTGTAGCCCGAGTCAACCGTGACCGAGATCGGCATCGGTTCGCGGTCGGTCAGATCATGGAGGTAGAGCGCCGATTCATGGGAGAACGCGGCTTTAGGGAAGCGCTTCTGGAGGAGCGCCATTTCGTCCGGGAATACATCAGGATCAATGTAGACCCCACGCGATGCTCGCTCAAGGCCGTGTCTGCGGACGTAGTCGGAGAAGGCCGGGCGCGTGGCCCCTGCCTCTTGCGCCTCGGCAGAGGTTATGATCCCCGCGTTGGCTTCGAGGATAGAATTCAGTGTCTTGTCGTATTTGGTAATCATTTTACAATCACGCTGACATTCTAATACATATTCAGCATGTCTGTAAAATATAGTTCAGTAGGTACCTGGCCGGTAAGTTCGGTTATTCATTTGACAGATCTTTGTCGTGCGAATCATTTCGCCCCGGCAATCGCAGGGGTCCAGAACGCCCTCATGCCGAATTTGCGCCCCTTCGTCGCACGCCCATCTTCCTCCCCTTCCGAACAGATTAGACTCCTTCAAGTATAACCATCGCGCAAGGATATGCCCTTTGGGGCGCGATGCCTAGGGTTTCTTCTGCATGCTTTGCAATGTTAAGCTATACTGCTGGTTCGGGCGTGATGCGTGGTCGCGCCCAGCCAATATTCGCACGGGATATGAGAGGACGCGCCTTCTCCTGCCCGGTAACCTGGATGCGAAAGGGGGCGTGGATGAGCCAGCTTGAGAACTTGAACCGAGCCATGGGCTACGTTGAGGAGCACCTGGACGGGACGCTTGACCTGAAGGAGCTCTCCCGCATCGCCGGATGCTCCCAGTACCAGCTCCAGCGGATGTTCCCCTACCTGGCGGGTGTGACGCTTTCGGAGTACGTCAGGCGCCGGGCGATGACGAGCGCCGCATACGACCTTGCGTCAACCGATGCGAAGGTGATAGACGTGGCCCTGAGATACGGGTACGACTCTCCGACGTCGTTCAGCAGGGCGTTTCGAAGCGTGCACGGCGCGTCGCCGAGCGAGGCGCGCCTGCCCGGCACCAAGCTCAAACTCCACCCACGCCTCGCGTTCACGCTATCCGTGAAGGGAGAAGAGGCAATGGACTACAAGATCATCGAGCAGCCGTCTTTCCGCGTGGTCGGGATACCGTCCGACAACGGGACATGGGACGTCGAGAGCGCCGGGGCGAAGGCCACCGAGTACTGGGCTAAGATCGGGGCGGACGTCCACAAGGTGCTGGACCTGATGGACGGCAGCGAGCCTGCGGGCCTGCTGGGCGTCCAGTTCTGCGACGACGGCGAGTTCGACTGCTACATGGCCTGCGTGGCCACAGGCCAGCCGTGCCCCGAGGGCATGGGGGAGCGCGTCGTCGAGGCGGCCACCTACGCGGTCTTCGAGTGCGTCGGGCCGATGCCCGATGCCATGAACGAGCTGTGGCATCGCATCCTCGCCGAGTGGCTGCCGGCCTCTGGGTACCAGTGGGCCTCGGGCACCGACGTCGAGAGATACTTCACGCCGGCCATGACCGCGCCGGACAGCAGGAGCGAGGTCTGGCTTCCCGTGGTCAAGGCCTAAGGCCCCTGGCCGTGTTCGCCGACGGCGAGCTGATAGCCAGCAGCAACCATCACGTAAGGAGCGAGGAGCCCCATGCCGTTCGACTACAAGAAAGAGTACAAGGACATCTATCAGCCGTCGAAGAAGCCGGCTCTCATAGAGATGCCGCCGATCAACTATGTGGCGGTGCGCGGCAAAGGGGATCCGAACGAAGAAGACGGCGAATACCAGCGTGCCCTCCAGATGCTCTACGGCATCTCCTTCACCATCAAGATGTCACCCAAGTCGGGTTACGACATCGAGGGGTATACGCCCTACGTCGTTCCGCCGCTCGAGGGCTTCTGGACTTTTCCCGAGCCTATCGAGCGATTGGATCCGCAGCGCAAGGCCAAACTCGAGTGGATGAGCTGCATCAGGCTGCCCGAGTTCGTGACGCCCGGGGTGTTCGCCTGGGCGGTGCAGGAGGTCACGCGCAAGAAAAAAGCCGACTTCTCGAAGACGGAGATGATCACGGTGGACGAGGGGCTCTGCGTGCAGTGCATGCACATCGGGTCCTACGACGACGAGCCTGCGACGATCGATGCGCTGAAAAGCTTTGCCGAATCGGAGGGCCTGCGGTTCGACCAAAGCGAGAAGCGCCTCCACCACGAGATCTACCTCTCAGATCCGCGCCGGGTTGCCCCCGAGCGCCTGAAAACGGTTCTCCGCATTCCCGTGAAGCCTGCGTAGGGGAGGGGTCGCCAACCGCATATCTGGCCAGAAGAGAAAGCCTGCCGAGGACAAATCGGCAGGCTTTGCTACGTTGGTGCTGCCGCAGGTGGCAGATACGGTACTGGGTCATTGTTGCAATTCCATCGCGCGGTTGGGCGATCTGTGTTCGATGTTCTACATCGGAGTTCCATTTACTCTCAATCGTTGGTATTAGCACAAACATACACACGAACCGAGTTTGTGTGTATGTTTATGCTATCATCTGCTCTATGAGAGACATAGTGCTTACATACGAAAGTGCCGTGGAGGAGGCTGGGTCCAGGGGCGCGCTCGAGACCAAAGTCAGAAGCGGAGGGCTCTTCAAGATCGGCCGTGGAATCTACTCCTCAAGCGAGCACCCCGATCCTCTTGTCGTTGCCCATGTTCTCTATCCGGACGCAGTCATCACGATGGACAGCGCGCTTGCATCGTACGGACTGACCGATGTCCCTCCCGACAAGGTGCACCTTGCAACCGCTCGTGACGCAACGAGGATTTCACGCCCGGGTTATCGTCAGTACTTCACAGAGCGGAAGCTCCTCGATCCAGGGGCGGTCGAGAAAGACATGGGGCACGGCACCATTCGCATATACGATCGGGAGCGCCTGCTCGTCGAGGTGATGCGCCGTCAGGCAACGCTCCCGCTCGACTACTACAGAGAGGTCATAGCCTCCTACAGGCGCATATCCGAAGACTTGGATGTGAGGCTCGTGGAGGACTACATGGCACTGTTCAAGAGGCAGGACGCGATGTTCGACATACTGCAAAGGGAGGTACTCTAGGTGGAAGACCTCGCAAGACTCAGGGATACCTATGTACTCACCCCCTGGCTGCCCTTCTTTTTAGCTGAAAGCGGGCTGCTGTGCCTGCCCAGGGCGAGCGGTGGTCGAGGGCGGCGGGGGCTTTTCGGGTGCAAAGGCTCGCCCAACCGTGCCTTTTGTCGCGTGAAGGGGCCTGGGGGCTCGCCCAAACGTGATTTCGGTCGCGCGGAAGCGAGCTAGGCGAGCGCCGTGACGAAGGAGCGGATGAGGGCGGCGGCCTGGCGGCGGTGGGCGGCGGTGGGATTCATGAGGAGATGGAGGGTGAGACCGTCGAGCAGCGCGTGGAGGTGAGCAGCGAGGGCGGCGGGATCGCTTGCGCGCGAGGCCGGGGTGGATTTTGCGGAGCGGGTGTCGCTGGCCGCCGGATCGTCGTCGGATGTGCCGCTGAGGAGCGACTTAACGCAGCGCCGACAGAAGGTCGCCAGGAGCGTATCCATCTTGCGGGCGTAGGGAGCCAGGTCGGGATCCGTGAGGGCGGCGGTGGAGAAGGCGGCCCACACGCGGGCCTCAGTTTCCCGTTCTTCATCTAGGGGTAACAGCTGCAACAGCATCGTGGTGACGGTCTCGTTCAGTGCGGCGTGAGCTTCGGCGGCAGGGGTGACCTCAGGATGCTCGCGGTCGAAGGCGGGCGCGGGGGCGTTGTTGCTGGCCGTGGCGTTTTCGGCGCAGGGCACGGGGCGCGGGTCAGCCGTTCCCATTTCGGTCAGGCGCTCGGTAACGCGCTCTACGATCAGCTCCATGGCGAATTGCTGCAAGGCGGCCTGGCTAGGAAAGGAGTGCTGGATGGCTCCGGTGGACAACCCGCATTCCGCTGCTACGGCGCGCACGGTGGCGCCATCGAGGCCCTCGCGGCTGGTAATGGCCCACACGGCTTCGGCAATGGTTTCGCGGCGAGCGCGCTCGTCGATGATCTTGGGCATAGTGGCGTCCTTAGATGCGGTGGCGAAATTTCGCCAACTTCGATAAATGGACTTTCATTCTAATACAAATGTAATATAATACAAGCGTATTATAACCTGCGAGCAGGAGGTACTCGTGGAATTATCGGCGCGCAGCTATGGGCAGAAGGACAGCAAGGAAGGGGCCGCTGTGCGTTCTTTTCGCCGCTCGAACGACGATGGCCCTGCATGCTCCGCGAAAGAGGGGGCTGATCGTCTGAGCCCCACGAAGGCGACCGATGTGTTCTGGCGCGGCCTGTTCGGCACGGGCCATAGCGGCTCGCTCTATGTGGTGGAAGTGGACTTCTTCGACTTCGATGAGGAGGTGCGGTTGTATTGTGACGGCCGTCTGATGGGGGAGCAGAGGTCACCCGCCCGTTTCGTGCTGGATGACGGTGCCGTCATCGAGGCTGCCATGGCGCTGTACGGCATGAAGCGTGCTCACCTGGTGGATAGCGGGCGTGCCCGTGCGCTGCTACCACTGCCCGGCACGGCCGAGGCGCTGCGTCTTGCCTTCGACCGCGAGCATCCCGTGGCCAGCCGCGTCATCGCCGCGGTGTCCTGGGCGGTGTTGGCGGTGGCTCTAGTCACGCAGATTCCCAACCTGCTGAACAGCCTGGTGAATGGGGCTGCCTGGCTGGGATTTCCCGTGGGGTTCTCGGCGCCCACGCTCGCGCTGCCGGGATGGCTGAATACGCTGCTGAGCGTGCTGGGCATCGTGGCCGGGTTGGACCGCGGGCTACGCATGGTACACAATCCGCTGCTTGACGACTAGCCGAGTCGGGCGACTTCCGCTTTGATGAGACGGTTTGCGATGCCGAAGGCACGAATGTGGCGTTGGCCGAGGGCCGTTTGCGGCGTGAGCTGCATCCTTCGCCGTGTGCGCGTTCGGCGTGCACCTGTTGATTTCGACACCGTGAAAGTCAACAGCTGGTCGCTTGCGTCGACCGAGGATGCTTCCCACAATATAAGGTGTCATGGGGCGCGGTTGGCAAAAGGGGCCAGCCGTCGCGGCGCACTTTCATCAAGGAAAAGAGGAATGCCATGGAGCAGCTTCAGTTTGCCGAGCGTCTCGCGCACGAGCGCCGTCGCTGCGGTCTCACGCAGGATCAAGTGGCGGCGCATCTCGGCGTCACCAAGGCGGCGGTGTCGAAGTGGGAGCGTGGGGCCAGCTTGCCGGATATGGCCCAGATGCCCAAGATCGCATCGCTGTTTGCGGTAACGCTGGATGACCTGTTCGGCTATGAGCCGCAGCTATCATCGGCCGAGGCGACTGCCTGGTATGTTGAGGCGTTGGCGCAGTTCGCGGACGACCCCGCGACGGCCTTTCGGTGTTGTGGCGAGATGGCGGTGCGCTACTGGTCGTGTGTGGAGGTGCTCTTCTATATAGGCATGGCGCTATATGGGCAGGTTCCGCAGATGACAGGTGGCACCGACCGTCCTGTGCGGGGCGACGCGGCAGACTATGCCGAGCTGGCAGTCCGTTGCTTCGAGCGCGTGAGAACGTTGGCCCGTCGAGCGGAAGAAGGCAGGGTGACTACGGGAGGAGCCTCTGAAGGTGCGGGCTCGGAGGGCGCTCGGGCGAAGGAGGCGGCGACGTCGCTGCGCTCGGTGGTGCAGCGCTCGGTGGAAGCTGAGGCTGTGGTGCTGCAATGGCTGGGCCGCGTTTCCGAGGCCGTCGCGCTCTTGGAGCCGCTCTTGCCCGACGGACCTTCCCTGGTATCTACGGTGCTTGCCAGCATCTATCAGGAGCAAGGGGAAGACGGGCATGCGGAGCGCACGCTGCAGCGGGCGTTGGCCTTTTCTCTGGTGGATGCCCAGTGCGCGCTGACGGGATTGGTGGCGGCACGACAGTATGATGCCGCCGCTCTGGAGCCAGTGGTGCAAGTGGTCGAATCTCTGTGCGCCGACGACGCCGTTGCGTCCCTGAATCCGTCGCTGCTGCCCAGTGTGCGCTACGCTTATGCGGCGGCGCTTGCCAGTGGGGGTGAACGAGAGCGGGCGATGGAAGCGCTGGGGCGCTTCGCGGATGCCCTCGATGCTTCGTGGGGCGATGGGTCTGTGGAGTCTCGGGCATCGCTGTTCGATAAGATTTCCGATCTCCTGTGGAGCGGCGAGCAGGCTGATTACCCGGAACAGCGCGCGAAGGCCGTCGCGGCTTTGCGCCAGCAATACAGTCTACGGCTAGCGGCCGACCCCTGCTGGAATGACTTACGCGACGATGAGGGGCTTGTCGCGCTGACGGCTCGCGTGACGGGAGATGACGCGCGGGAGGGGGCGTAGAACGTGCGTTGATTTGCTGGCTCTCGGGCATCTCTGGGGCGGTCTTCGAGGTGCTCGAAGTATCTGTCTATCAGGCATGTCTTTTCGATAACGAGGAGAAGTCTCGCTCATGTTCCGTCACAAAGGCCCGAGCGTCAGCCAAGTTCACATGACAATATCCGAAGGGGTTTCGTGCCAGGTAGTCCTGATGGTAGGCCTCTGCTGGCGAGAAGTTGCCCAGCGATGCGGCCTCGATGCGCGGCGTTTGACCCAGTTGCAACGCCAGGGCAGAAAGCGAGGTTCGTACTACAGGCTCGTCGGCAGGATCGGTCCAGTAGATGCCCGTCCGATACTGTGTTCCCCGGTCGTTTCCCTGCCGGTTGCGCGACAGTGGATCAATGGTGCGAAAATACGCTTTCAACAACAACGCCAGCGGGATAATATCGGCATCGTAGCGTACGCGCACCGCTTCAGCGGCTTCCGTTCGCCCGGAGCATACCTCCTCGTAAGAAGGGTCTTCTATCAAGCTGTTGGCATACCCCACTTCGGTGTCAACCACACCCGGTAACCGCTGCAGATAAGCCTCGGTTCCCCAAAAGCACCCACCAGCCAAGTAGATCTCATGCATGTTCACGGCACCCTCCTTTTGAATGCTTGGACGCGGAGTAGTGTAGCGGATGCGCTCCTGAGTGAAGTTGCCGCCATGTTGCCGATAAGTGACAGTCGCAGCACTTTTTGGTAGTGCCATGGCGCGCGGCGCATTGCCCAGAAGAAAAGGCCTGCCGAGACAAGTCGGCAGGCCTTGCTATCCGAATATTCTTCAGCTTGAAATGCTAGTGTTACTCCCACTCCACCGTGCCGACGGGTTTGGGGGTGAGGTCGTAGGCGACGCGGCAGATGCCGGGCACTTCGTGGGTGATGCGGTCGGTCATGCGCTTCAACAGCGCCCAGTCCAGCTCGGGCACCTCGGCGGTCATCACGTCCACGGTGTTGATGGCGCGGATGATGGCCGGCCACTCGTAGGCGCGCTCGCCGTCGCGCACGCCGGTGGCGCGCATGTCGGGTACCACGGCGAAGTACTGCCAAGCACCCACATTCGCCGCCTCCATCTCCTCGCGCACGATGGCGTCGGCCTCGCGCAGCGCTTCCAAGCGGTCACGGGTGATGGCGCCCAGGCAGCGCACGCCCAGGCCGGGGCCGGGGAAGGGCTGGCGGTAGACCATGGAGTC
>OFGX01000650.1_pt1 | contig 24935 bp, 38 predicted proteins | sample 1521831 | NCBI WGS metagenome assembly OFGX01 (sample SAMEA3504080, study PRJEB24116) | mouse gut metagenome | biome: mouse gut; feature: mouse-associated habitat; material: faeces | place: Denmark | collected 2011 | reverse complement strand
TCTATGTGTACCGCTACGAAGGAGAACTCAATGATATTCCAAACGCGGTGGTTATGATCAGCTATCCCCGGGAAGCCTTTGGAGATTCGAAAGCGCTGAGGGTATTTATATCCACAAATGTCGGAATATCCACACAGGAAATCCTTGACACATATACAGAACGGTGGCCGATCGAATTATTTTTCCGTCAGAGCAAAAACAAACTCGCGCTGGACAAATATCAGATCCGCTCACGGCAGGGAATCGAACGGTACTGGCTGATTATGTCATTGGTTCATTACATGTGCTGTATGCATTCCGGGAAATACAATACCTTCGAGGAAGGATACCGGTATTTTCAGAATCAAGTCAAAACAGAGCGAATCGGTAATCTGCACCAGTTTATAAAAAATGGTGCATCACTTAAAGCTGTTTTGAAATTGGTAGGGTAGTTTTGTGCAAATTTCAATATTTGCTCATTTATAGGTTTTAATAATTTCCTCAAATTCTTTTCTGCTTTTTTCTTTAATTTCATCAGTAAGCATAGGAATTTCATGTGTCCAAACTGGTCTTCCTATGATTTCCTCTATGTACTCATGCACTGGCGAAAACGTTTTACACATTAAAATTCCTGTATATGCAGATAAAACTGCTCCCTCTCTAATGGTCATATCCTTTCCCTTTCTACCACATAGCTGATTTCTTAATGTAATGCATCAGACAATCCATCTGTTCAGTTTTCTTGCGATTCCCCATATGTAATACCTTATCAAGTCCATATGGTGGTCATTTTCCTTTATAACCTCGTCATCGTGCTTATCGTCCCACGCATAACCCTCAAATTCCTTTAAGGTTTCTACACAACTTTCATGTATTTTTAAAAGTCCCATATTCAGATACTTTGTGACCTCCTGTATTCCGTTCAATACGTCATTATCTGCGCCTTTTACAATATACTTTGCATATTTCTTTATGGTTTCTATAAACCCTGCCGCAGATGGGTCAACAAGAATATACTGTATCGGCAATTTTCCAATCGTATCACACATTTGTTTGTAATATTTCTCATTATCAACACGATTTTCAGAACCGCCCTTGTGGCGAAATTCTTTTATCATAGTTGATTTTCTTCCGTCAAATTCAAATACTCCAATCGCAAACGGATTTACAGTTCCATAGTCGATAGATACAAAATACTGGCTATTTCTATGAAACTCTATCTCACCTTTAACAATATGTTTTTCCCTGCTAAACATGGGATATACAAGTCCCTCTGCCAACGCCCATTCGCCCAATATGTATCGCTTATAATAGACACTCCCAGAATATTCCTTACATAAATCATCAACAAACTTTTTCGGTAAAAATGGATTGTCAAAAATAGTATACTTCTGGCAGTATATATCCAGTTCTGTATTATCAAGAAATTCTTTTAGCCAATGGTTTGGGCCTTGCGGATTAAGAGCGCCATCAAAACAAGAATCCTCTGTATCAAGACGTGATTTCAGAAGTTCAAAAACTTCCTCGTTCCATTCTGCCACTTCATCACCATAGCAGTATTTTATGGAACTACCACGGACTTTTGATACCTGGCTGACCTTTTCGGCTCCCAGACAGTAAACCATTTCTCCAAACAGCCGGCATTTATTTTCATTGTTGATTGTTCCAACCATCTTATCACCATAGATATTTCTCATAGGCTCCAAGATGTTTCGCTCTATGGTAGATTTTGTGACACCCAATATTACAATCAATCCTGGCTTTCCCACCCGCTCCCGGATGCGCCGCATAATCATCCAGTAATCAATATACGTTTTCCCAGCCCTGGTTGCCCCAGTCTTAAAATTCCATCTGTGATTTGCATTTTTCCAATACTCAATCTGTTTCGGGCTGAATCTTTTCTTTTCCACTTACTGCCACCTTGTCAATACTCTTAATGATTTCATCCAACTTCTGAAGCTCTTCCTGGTTCTCGCTCTGCTCCCCATTCCAGCCCTTGAAGTTGTTCCGCAGGCTGAACTGTGCGCCGTTGGAGCCATCACGGTCAAATAGACGGCTCTCGGCGTATTCCTCGACACGGGACTTCGCGCGCGTAATCGTGTTACAAAACTCTTTCTTTCCTTGGTATCTAAGCAAGTCCAAACGGCTTGTAAATCCCAGCGCTAACGCTAATCCCGTCACAGTCGGCGGTTTTGGTGCTTTTATCCAGCAAGGGTAGCCATATTTATTGATTACCTGATTTCCTTCATCATCAAGAAGCGGCTCACCCTCGCAGATTGCAAAATATTGTTCAATTTTTTCTTCTATTTCCTCCACGTTTTTATACTTTGGAGGTCTGCCGCCAGCGTGCGCCACTTTCTATCACCTCAATCTGCAAATGCTTCCTGCCTGTCATTCACTATAATTGCAATACTTCTCATGCAGTGCCTCATACTCCCGTTTCCCGATTGCTCCACACGAATTTATCGCCATCAGCACATGAAACATTATGTATTTAGTAAAACCTGAATCTTCTTTTAACCATTTCAAACACAACTCAATATGGTTATATGCCTGTTCAATATCCCAGTTATCGTACTTAAAATCAATTCGGTCATATTTGACAGAATAATCAATAGACCCATTTATTGGCTCACAATAGAAAAATTCGTAATAGAAATCGCCTTTATCCATTCCATTTCCATTTTTCTCATACTGCTCATGAAATTCTTTTGTAAGCTGTTCTTCGTCCGTGACAATTATTTTATCATCACGCTCTAAGACTATAATTTTCATTTCCCTATCCTTTCCCTTTCTCATTATCCAAATGGTTCTATTACCTCAAAACATTCCTCATAGGTTAATCCGGTCACTTTCAGGATTTTATCAATATTCTTTTTCTGAATATCCGTCTTGCCATTCAGGAACCGGCTCATGGTAGAGGGAGCAATTCCGCACTTATCCGCAAATTCTCTGATACTCATTCCCTCAATACCTATATATTTCTCAATTCGCCAATACTTCATATCCTCACCTTTGCTTTCTGCTTTGGAGTTAGCTTATCCATTCAACCACCGCCCATACAATCACCGATTTCATTCAATCAGCACAAAGTTTTCTCTCAAGTCCTCTAACGACATTTCTAACCATCCAAAATCAGAATCGTCATTCAAGGAATCTAAATGCACATCACCGCCGATAAATCTTATTTCATCATCTCTTTCCCAAATGCTGCCGACTGTCACAAATCCGTATTCATTTGGGATTTCAAAACCGTCACCGTCGCACTTTGGCAGACACATTTCTTTTATGCACTTATATCTCATGTTCCCTCCTGTTTCATTCAATCCCGCCGGATTTGACAACTTTGCAAATTTGCTCTGCCATACATGACTCGCATACATTATATTTAAAGCAATGTTCATCTGTAACCGTTCCGCAGAAATTATGTCTATACTGCTCCGTCGGCTTTACCAAATCTTTTATATACTCCACAACCTCATCCACGTCATAGGCGGTAGGCTGTTCTTCAATCGCCTGTTCCAGATTTGTTGTCACATCAACCAACACATTGCCCCTCAAAGACTGCATCAATGCACTTCTGCTAATCAAATCATTACTCATTCTCCCTTACCCCTCTCCAATTCTTTCAATGCAGCTTCGGCTTCTTCTCCGGTGAGGAAAACGGTTTTACCGATATCCTCCGAGTAAAAATATCTTTTATCCCCAGCTTTAAAAGCATATTCAACAGGATTTCTTTTGTATGAACTAACAAATGTCCTATCTTTCTTTGTTTCCATTTCGCACATGATATGCGGATTGCCTTTATCGTCAACGACACAGCTTGTAATTCGTTTAAAAAGGACAGGCATTATTTCATTTCCCCATACCCAATATAAAGTTTTATTCTTTTTGATTTTGGGAACTATCAGCAGCCAGCCTTTCTCATCCAAATCCTCGTATTCTGCCAGACGTTCCATGCATCTCTGATGCCCGTTATTCTTTAAGTCCATCCGGGGAATAGCCTGTCCTTCCCCAGTGCGTTCCGTCAATCTCTCCATATTCTCCTACCTTTCCACAATCCCCCTAAATCCCTTAATGATATTATAAGAGATTCAGAGGGAACCATTGTACCAAATTTAATCTTCCTCATTCTCCGCATGTTCGCAGCGCCGCAAAATACGTTCTCTATCAAAATCCATATCCTCTGCCATATCACAGCAAATTGTTCCTCCACATGATTGCTGTGAATCCATATCAATAACACATCTATTACAGCACGCAAACGGACTGTTACATCTAATCACTTCCCTATCCTCCTTAACTCCTTATCAAACAAACTAAGATAGTATCTCGACAATCTTTACCGCCTTATCGTAAGGCAATGTTTTCTTGTTGAGTTTTTCCATCAGCGACAATGCCTTTGAAATAACAGCATTTTCTTCTATGCGCTTATAATCTTCCTCTGTCGGGATTGATAGGTTTGCGCCACCTCTCCACGAATCACCGCCCATTTCCCGACCGTATTTGTCAAATTGAGAACTGCTACCATCAATCCGTATTCTACCAGTCGGAGTAACTCTCGTAACGGTTTCAATCCGTTCTACCACTCCTGATAAATTCCAAAGCCTATAAAGAACTTCATCCCCTACTTTTACGTTTAATTCTTCATACATTCTTCTTTCCTAACCTCCAAATCGAATAAATAATAAAAATATCTCCTAATCCCATAAAAATCCGTCCGGCAGTATGGAATCCGCTCCATTTCTTTCAGCTCCCATTTCGCTCTGAGAGCGTCATAGGACTTGTTTTGGGTGACAGACAGTAAAATGTACTCTGCTATCATTTCATTGGCTGTATGAGCCGCCTGTCGCGCCACAGAGGTATATCTGCCGGACTGTATGTACTCTGTAAGCTGCATGTACCGCTCTTTGCTGATTCCGTAATGCTGCCATGAATGCCGGGGGGCTGAATGGGACTGTGGTGGTGGCTCGAAAATGCTTAACTGACTGAACCCGCTATATCTCTCACAAGACTCTTTTTTCCTTATGCAATTTTTACGGTCACAACAGACATTTAAGCACGTCCGGCAAATACAGGTATGACATTTATTGCGCATTGCATCACCCCGCTATCCATTAACAAGGTTGTATGTATACTGCATGTCCTCCAGGTCATCTATTAAATAATACTTGACGGTCGTGTCCGTATTTGCGTGCCCTGCGAGCTTGCTGACCATCAGGATGTTTTTGGTCTTGTGGTACAGCGAGGTCACGAACGTCTTGCGGTAAACATGCACCGTGGCGCTCAGGCGCGTGATTCCCGCCCTCCTGGCTATCCTCTTGGCCACCTTCTCCAGCGCTGGGGTCTGCATACGTCCGTATGGCTTCCTATCTGCCACAAACAACGCATCCGACTCCTGCGGTCTGGAATCCAGATAGTGCCTGATTGCCCTGGCTGCCTTGATGGTGAGCAAGGCCGTGCGGTACTGCTGCGTCTTCTCACCGAACACGGACACCCGCCTGTGGGCGAAATCTATGTCAGAGACATTTAACAACGATATCTCTCCCACCCGCAGACCAGTGGACACCATCAGCTCAAATATTGCCCGTTCTTTTGCCATCATGGTTGATTCCCGGATGCTTTCAACTTCATCATCAGACAGGCAGTCTTTTTTCTTCTGTACCGACTTCATACTGTCCACGTCATCCATTATGTTGCTGTCGATGTGATGCTTGCGGAACGCCCAGCCGAAGAAAGAGGAAAAGTATTTCCTCAGGGTCACCTTGTAGTTGACGCTGATTTTATCCCGATACTGTCTGACCGCCAGGTAGTCCGTCACGTCCTGCCCTGTCATCTCCCGATAGTGCTTCCCAGCCGCCTTGAAAAGGTTGCGGACTGCGATGACATACTGGCAAAGCGTGGACTCCGCCATTCCTTTTGCGATGCTGTCAACCCTGAACCGATTGATAATCCAGTCGTTGTCGTATGTCCAGACGGCGGGGAGATACCGCACCTCGCTCACCTCGCAGTCCTGCATCTTCACCAGCATGGTAATCTTCAGCCTGTCTATCTGCTCCTTCGTAAGGTTCGGGGACATCTCGTATATGATGTCGTTTATGAGCATATTCTTGTCCATGAAATCCCTCCTTTGGGCTTGCCTAAGGTGGGCATCTGTGGTAAGATGGCCTTAGGTGGTGGCGACAGATGTTACTTTGGCGAGTGGGTCTGCCGCCGGTTTTTGTTATTTTCTAAAATTTACCTATCCATATCCAGAATTATAGAGTTGCCCCAGCCGAAGGCTGGCTCCTTTCTCTTACTTATCTCTCTATAAAATCAAACAGCTCCATCTGCCCATCGACGTTCGATTTCTTTTTCTTATCTTCTTCCATCCTGGCCTTCTTATAAGCATTATATTTTTTACGGTATTCATAGCTTTTGCCAAATATATTCCATGCCGCCTTGACAACGTTTGGTTCGTATGGCCGTATCAGTTCCAAATCATCAACTGCCTTATACGAGATTGGGCAACCGCAGCACCCCGTCCTTGTAAGCCCATAGACTTCATAGGCATCGGAGTACCTGATTCCGAACTGTTCCTTGTACCACGCCTTGTCCTTGTCCGTGACATAGTAAAGGGGCCTTAGCCTGTATTGCCCGTCACTGGTTTCTGTAAAACAGAGGGAAGTGTTATCTTTGCGCGGGACAGACCTCATGCCGCCCTCGTCCCTGCGCTCTCCAGTAATAATCATCTCATAATCTTTCTGGGCATTATGCGCAACCTGTTTTTTACAGAAATCGCAGCACTGTGCGCTAATCTGGAAATCCGGCGGGTACTCGCCGATAAAATCAAGCATATATTTTGACGAGTTAATCACCAGCTGAATATTCGGGCGCGGCTCCCCTTCAGAATTACAACAGCAGAGGAAATTGATTATGCTCTCGCATTTTGGAAACCTCTCACTCAACTCCAGCCGTTTTGCTGCCTTATCCTCTGCCTGCGCATATTCATCAGCTATTGACAGGGGAATCCCCTTTTTCTGCCATCCCTCAAGCCCTGCGGACATTATCTTCGACACAAACGGAATACCGTGTTCTCTGACCGCCTGAACGATGCCGATTTTCGGCCTGACTTCCTCGATTTCCACCCCATATTTCTCCTCAGTGGCCTTTACATGGTCTTTGGTGGCCTTCATCTCCAGCCCTGTGTTAAAGAAAACATACTTTACTGCTGGAAGGGACGGTGCAATTTTCCTCGCTGTCTCAATCAAGTCAATCATGATGTCGCTGTCCGCTCCCCCAGAATAGGAACAAATAACTTTCGGATGCTGCCGGAGGTGCGTCATGATGATTCCGATAATCGCCTGAAATTTCTCTGGCGCGTCATAATCGGCATAATCTGGCCGGTCTGTATATACCCTGCTTCTGTATGGTTCGCTCATTTCTTTCATCAAGGAACCCGGCGCGCCTTATTCCCGGGAAGGTTCCGGCTCCTTTCTGAATCTTATTCGAATTTCAAGAACCTATCCATAATCTGTTGCTTGTAATCATTATTAATAGCTTTTTTCTGCGGGCGGTATGCGTCCGGCATAGGCCTCCACGCCACTACCTTATACATGTTTCCGTTGATATCGAACCATATCCCTTCTTGAAAGTTGTAATACAACGCCGTTGCATCGGAAGCACCCTTGATGGTCACCATGTACTCGGGCCACATGATGTCTTCCGGATCCAGGTCAGGGTCTATGTCCAAAGCTCCAGGAAGTTCCCTTTCGCAGGGAATCCACCCGCTATTTCCGTGGCTGCGCATGAACCTCATAGATTCCTGGAATTCATCTGGTGTCCCTATCTCTCTATACTTTGTGATTATTTCACTGAACTTGTCAATAAGTTTGTCTACATGGACGGCTGCATGGACTTCGTTCAGTACCTTCTCGATATACTTGACATCATCTATCGTCAGGTCTCCGCTTATCCGTTTGTAAAACTCTTCTATCGCCACGCTCCGGCTAATCAAATCATTTCCCACTTTCCATCCTCCTCTTTTTCAGTCTCTTTTCACAATCTTTATCTTACCCAGGTCAGCCCGAGAACTCTGTAACCTATATACTGCCTTTTCCCATTCCCTGGAAAATGCTTCCTGGCAGCCCACGTCATTACCAAATGCCCTATTCTTCTTATACGCCTTGTTGTACAGCTTAGCGTCATGTTCCACTTTTCCTGATATAATGACTTTATACTTTGACTTCTTACGCGGCTTCGATATCATGCGCCTGATGTTGTTCGTGTTTGTCCCGAAGAATTCAGCCGCTTCCTTCACCCTCAAATCGCATTTTACCGGAATCTCGTATTCGTCATTGGTGACGATATTGTAAAGATTCATTCACTATCAGCTCCATTCCTAAAATCTTTTGCCAGCGCGTTTATGATGGGTACCCATGACAGGATGAGCGTCTGCGCGAACAGTTCCATTTCCTTATCATGGCTATACCTCTGTACTAATTCGGCATATTTTCTTGTGCATTCTCTAACAAGATGGTCTCTTATAAACCCCTTGTATATCGCCCAAACGGAATTCTGGATATCGGACACACGTGAATGGATATCGGACACATTGGCATCTTCTTCAAACCGCATCTCCATCTGGCTGATTACATTCCCCCATGCGCTGGACAGGTTCTGGCAGAATAGATTAAGCTCCGCATCATATTCCATTTCCAAACTGGATACTGCCTTTTGGTAGGTTTTTTTGTCTCTCGTTGACATGTACTCCTTATAAGCTGTCCACATGGATTTATTGATTCTCTCTATCCCGTCTATTATTTTCCTCATAAACGCCCCCAATCACTGAAACGGACAATCTGCATCCATGTCAATCTGGACGAATCCACCACCGCTTTTATCCCATCCGTAGTCAACCATAAGGTCATCCCCCTTGCCATATATCCGTTTCGACTTCTCGTCATAGTTTACGATGTATCCTTCCGTTTCCGTCTTCCCGAACAGGCGGTTCTTGGACACCTTCAATCTCCTTTGGCCTGGTCCCAACTCCTTGTCCTTCTCATAAGCTATCGTGATTGTAGCTATATTGGATATGTCCCCGCTGCCGCTGATTTCGTCATTTTCGTTTGAGGTGAAATTATTCTTCCGCTTGTGGGCTACCAGGAGAATCAAGGCGTTGTGCTTTAGCGCCAGTCGCGCCAGTTTCTTTACGAAAATGCTCTGCCTATCATATTTGTCAAAAGCTCCAGTACCAGAATCCAAATCAAGCGCTGTCATAAGGTTGTCCAAGAGTATCACGTCAGCGCCATGCTGCATCATCACATTCTCCGTGATTTTCAAAAGGCTTTCCTTTTCATCCCCATCAACTTTACGATTGTCGTACAAAAAGCATTTACCGCGGTACCAGTCTGCGATAAGCTGCCGGTTGGTATTTGATACAGTGTAATTCCGGTCTCCCCACATATTCTGGTATTCTGTTATATGGCTGCCTCCAGCAATCTGAAAGTCAATCCAGGCCCGGAAGAGGTAGTTCGGCAGCTCCCCGCTGTACGCGAAGCATTTGTGCCCTTGGTGGATTGCGTTCACCAGAATCTGGCTGGCAAGGGTGGACTTCCCTTCCCCTGGCTTTCCTGATATCAGCGCCATGCCGCCGAAGGGTATTCCTCCATACAGCAGCTGGTCAAGTTGCCTTATCCCGGTATGTAGCTTTGGAATCTTGAAGATGTCGATGTCCTCCACGTCTGCCAGGTCAACCACACCGCCAATCGGTATGGCTACCGCCCTCTCCACGCATTCCCTTACCTGCCCTGGGCCGTGCTTCTGTAGTATCTCGTTCGCATCTTTGCACCCCTTATAATCCTCTTCCCTGACGTGCTTTACGGTGCATCTCAGCCTTTGTGACAGTTCGTCAAGCAGGGTGATTCTGCCTTTTTCATAATCCCCAAATACTACGACTTCCTGGAACCGGTTCATCCAGTCCCAGCAGTACGGTACCCAGGTGAACCCACTTGCCCCTGTCGGGACGGATACGGCATTCTGTATCCCGGCTGTCGCCACGGACAGGCTGTCTATCTGGCCCTCTGTAATAATCAGACAGTCGAACATATCGTTACATTGCGCCATACCGAAGAGGATTGGCTTGCAGTTCGCCTGGCACCACTCCTTATTGCTGTCCTTCTGACGGTCGTAGTCTGTCTTCCGGTATTTAACGAACTGCATATGCCCCTCTGGATCGAGGAATGGGAAAACGAGTATGTTCGGATGCTCCGTCTGCACCGTAATCTGGTATCTGCGTATGACATCCTCAGATATCCCGCGCCCAGATAAGTATCGTATCGCCTCTGGCTTTGGCTCAATCGGCTTATCTGGTGTCTTCAGTCTGCGGAACTGCCGCATGGGGCGGTAATATTCGTCCACCTCGCTCCCAAGGGAGAAATCGAAATCCTTTGCCAATGTCAGAAGATTCCCGGTCGCTCCACAGGATGACCTAAGGCATTTGAATTGCCCAGTCGTCAGGTTTATCGAAAACGTGTTCAGATTGTCCCTTGTAGGTTTTGGGTGGCAGTATGGGCACAGCCGGAAGAACAGCTCTCCGTTCCGCTCATGCACTTGCGCGTTTACATGCCTTGCGAATCCAAAAGCATCATCTGGCTTAAATTCATACATCCGTCAATCCTCCCAGGCGTTTGGGCCATATTTCCACCATTCCTCATCGTCTATTACTTCTTCCTGTTCTGGCGCTGCTTCTTTCTGTACTGCCTGATTATCCTCTTTTTCCAGATAGTCCTCAAATATGGCTTTTTCCAGAAAGTTGTTGGGCAAGAACATCCTATCTCCAGATTTCTTTATATATGCAGCATAGTTCATTGCGGCACATACCAGTTGCTCTTCTGTTACCATTCCAGACCTTATCAGGCTACAGTATGCTGTCTCTGCAAGATACCGCCTCTGCTTGTTTGGGTATGCTGTCCAAAAGTCCTCAAAATTCCCCACGCGCGGCATTCCCTTTTCTTTACTTATCTTTTCTTTACTTTCCTTTATGTCCTGGAAATCGGCGTTTCGCTCCTGGAAATCGGCGTTTCGCTCCTGGAAATCGGCGTTTAATGGTGTCTTTATTAAACCTTTGCATTCCCCGTCCTGCAAAAGCCAGTAATCAGAAATCACGCAGCGCACATCCCGCTCCTTAACGACCTCCCAATATCTCCTTTGGATACCTTTACTGGTAAGCACTCCCCACCTGTCAAACAGCCTTTTGTCAAAAAGACCAATCTGCAAGCAGTAGTCCACGGTTTCTTTGACCGTACCGGCACCAATGCCGCCGCCCATCTTTCTTGATGTGGATGCACAATCGTCATAGCACCATTTGTAAAAATATCCCTCTCCACCATATGCCCTCTGGCAAAGGTAAAAATAGATTCCGAAACCTATCCATCCCTGCGCGTCCAGAAGCTTGTCAATCTTCGTGTCATTGTCAAAGATTGATACCGACCACCCGGAATAATCTATTCCCTTTTTTGGCGGTCTTCCCATTTTGCTGTTATACCTCTCTTATCTTTACTTCTATGCGAGGGTTTCCTGCATCTACTTCAAACCTATCAGAAAACCCATCTATATGGCTCCATCCATCTCCGCGCAGCACGTGCGCCTGTACAAGCCCATCCTGTATGACTTTCCTGCCGTAGGAACTTATATTATCCTTGTCCCGCATTCGGTTCTCTTCGTACCAGACATATTCCATGAACACAGGTCTTTCTATTTTAACGCCCCTGAGCTGCCTCCTCGCATGATGAAATATCGTGTTCTGGTCTACCTTCTTCATCTGCGCCCCAATATATCTGTTGGAGCGCTCTGCGGATATATAGTCATTCAAGTTATGGAGCTTTCCTGGTATTACAAGACGATATTCCATTTCTTCATTCCTCCATAATGACTCCATCCCTGATTATGTACCATGTATCCGGCTTTATGGTTTCTCCGTCAACCCGCACCATCTTCGCCCCTTTGAGGGTCCATGTATTGGGCTTCCAATATTCGCTTTCATCACCCTCCCAATCAGCAAAGACCAGATACGACCCAAGGACTCCTTTTGCCTTTGACTTATACCCCCAGGCCACTGCTATGGATTCCTTTTCTCCGGCGATTGAGGATCCCTTGTACCCGGTGGCAGACGATGCGCCGCAGTTCCCGGTGGCAGACGATGCGCCGTAGTCCCCGGTGGCAGACGATGCGCCGTGCGCTTCATCAGATTCTGCCTCTTTCTTAACTCTTTTCGTTGTATACTCGATAGCGGCCTTCACAAGGCCGGCAATATTGATAGATGCTCCAATCTTTATTTTAGTAGAAGAAACCTTAGTTCCATCACTTTTCTTTGATATGTCTCCGCTTTGCTCCACCTCATGAAACACGCTGGTAGCGGGGGCATAATGTGAGAAAACATCTAGCGGATACTCGCAAGCATGAAAACCAACTTCGCATACTTCCGCCTTGTCCGTCTCATATTCCTTTCCTTCTTCATATTGAAATCCTTTGCATGTCATATCCTTATTAAATCCCTTGAATGACTTAATCACTTCCCAATTCCTCCTTTCCGGCAGCGAATGGCCCCGCTGCCATGGGCTGTGACGAATCGCATGACGTTAATAGCTACCAGATATACGACTTCCCAAACTCTGAAATGAACTCTTCCCTTGTCCCAAAGTTCTCCTCAAAATACCTCTGGCATCTCTCCTTAAGGATAAGGTCAAGCCCTGTGTTTGGATTGTTGTGTACGGAATGCTTTGATGCATTGTGCAGCTCCGGAACCAGCGGGACGATAAATCCATACTTCTCGCAGATTCCCCTCCGTCCAGTCCCTGGAAACACATGATGTACGGCTACGTTCGGGCTCCCGGTAATATAACAATGCTCCATGTCATTTGTCAGTACGCTTTTCAATCTTTTTGCCATATGCGGCCATCATCCTTTCCAGTTCCTCCGGCGGAATCGTCTCTATTCCCATCTCTTTGCACTCGCTGACAAGGCCGTCTATCAGATGGGACATTTCCTTCGTGTTGTACTCGCTGGAGCCTTTCAGCATCATGTACGTCCGGTACATTGCGCCGCCCTTGCCCGGCTTGACCTGTGATGTAGGCTTCAGGTGGTATGTCTGCGATTCGTCTACTGACTTCTGCGCTGATTCTGTATCCGGCAGCACTATGTACACGCCTTGTCCATCAATGATTTCAATCTGGCCATACTTGCGGAGCAGATAGTTGTGGATATAGGGCTTGCTCACATGGAGCGCGTCCGCGACCTCTGACGCAAGCTTCCAGTAATAGGCATTCGCGTCAAGGCTGCGCTTCTTCCGCCTTTTCTTGATTTCCACATCCAGTCCGTCCGCCTGGGACAGCTCTGTCGCCGCCGCTGCGTCCATCTGCTGGCTTTCCAGGGTTATCGTCAGGCTGCCAGCTAGGGTTCGGCCGATGTCCTTGATCCTTGCCGTGAACTTCATCAGGATGCTGCCTTATCGGGCTGCTTCTTCATTTTGGCGATGCAGTCCTTAATCTGTAGCTTTGTCAAATTATCAACGCTGTCAACTTTATAGGTCTTTGTCACGGCCCCCCATCCATATCCTGTCCTCAAAAGTTCTTCTTTTAGTTCTCCCAGCAGTCTATTGCGTTCATCATCAGAATTTGCCCGTGAAGCTCCACCGTCCCCATTTCTAGTGCTTTCATGGGAATCAACGTCAGGGTCATCCATCATATCCTCTGTCGGTATGCAGAAAGTCTGGAAACATGCATACTTGAATGCAACGGACATAGCCTTGTTAGTTGCCTTATCCCCACTGTCCATTCCCTCTCCGACCACCACGGCTTCTACACTGGAACCATCAGTAGCATAGAACCTATAGCGCATCTTGCAGATAGAGTAAATCAGTGAGGCACCTTTCGCTGTCGTCCTTTCCTCCCTCGTCTGTTCAAGGACTTCCGGAACGCAGAATATCTTATGTTTTATCATTGCAGGATTCAGGGCGTTCATTACCGAATCGATTCCGCGATATTTGAATCCCTGCTGCTTGTTCGTGTCGTTCTTCCCAACTACTCCGATATCTTCCATCACTCCACAGATTGCGGAATAAATCATGCTTTTTGCAGCTTCTCCCATCACATCATCTCCCATTCAATTCCTACGCTGTCCATGTACATCTCCAGCTTCTCTTTAGCATCTGCGGAAAGGGATATCCTGTACTCGTACAGCTCCGTTTCATCCCCATCGTCCGGAATCAGGCTATCTATTACTTCCTGTGCCGCTTCTGCTTTTGTCTGCTCCACTGCAGCAGCCTTTTCCGCTTCTGCCTTCCTTGCCTGCTCCTGGCGCTCCAGCTCTGCCATCCTTAAGGCTTCGACTTTTTCTTCCTCGGCACGCCTCAGTGCTTCCTGCTTCTTTATTTCTGCCTGGCGCAGGGCTGCCTCCTTCTCTTCCCTGGCCCGCTGCTCCGCCAGCATCCTCTCCCGCTCTTCCCGGCGGGCGCGTTCCTCTTCCTCCCGGCGCTGCCACTCCTGCTCCCTGGCGAGTATCTCTTTCTTCTGGTTCTCATAGGAGCTTATGTATGCCATGGCTTCCGAAAGGTCAAGTCTCTTACGGTACACGTCCATGGCCTTTTCCACTGCCTCGGAATCCATCCCCTGGATGGTGGCTAGGTCTTTCTGCGTCCTATCTGTCAGGCTGGATATCTCATTCCTGATGTCTTTTTCCTTTGTGGTCGCATTCTCCCACTTCCGGTCATAGATGGATGTCAGTGGGATGTAATCCCTGAGAGACTCCGGAACCAGTTCTCCATATATGCCCGCTATCAGATCCCTCTTCCTCTCGATGCGCTTCGCCTCGAACTCTTGGACTTGCCCATTGATTAAGTCGATAGGTTCATCATACATAGCTATCAGAGCCTTGGCCTGTGATTCAAACCTCTCCCATGGCTCCATGTACCGCTTCTTTTCGTCCTTCAGATTGTCCTGGAACGTCTTCTTCTGAGCCCTCAGGCTGGCCACGTGTTTCTTTGCCATGGCCTTGCTGTCTTCCGTGAACACGGCTCCCTTATACTCTGAAAGCCTGTCCTGTAGCGCTTTTTCCACCTGCTCGAAGTTGCAGGATATCTTTGCGCTCTCCTGTACAATTACTGCTGTTACTTCGCTCACCTTCATCCCTCCTTCACCTGCATTTCCAGCACGCTTTTCCTCGGGCAGTAATAATGGGTAATCTTCCCATCCTTACCAGCCGGAACGGCCACAAGCACCCTATCATTCTTGCTTACATTGTCAAATTTGACGTGGGATTTCCTTATCCCGTCTGGCACATACTGTCTTGTTGACTCTCCGGCTGGGACTTCCCTGATAATCGTACCAGTCTTTTCCGTCCATGACCCGCCGGCCTGGCTCTTCCATGTTACCTTATCTCCTGCCTTCAATTTCCCTATCCTCTCTTTCCGCCTCTTCATAGGCCTGTCTTTCCCTCTTCATCCGGGCCCGGCTGGGCACCCGGTACTCCTGTTCGTCCCACCACCAGTCAACGGTCATGGGATTCTCTACCTCAATCTGCGCCATCATCGCCAATCTCCTTGTAATCCTCGCACACCTGCCCCCATTCTCTTTCCCCATCACGGAAGCCGCTGAAAGTCTTACGGCGATGGGAGATAACTTCTTTTCCGCAATCCCCATTGCGGTTATATGCACAGTGTTCATTGTCACATAATACCGTAACAGACATTTGACATTTCCTTTCCGCATCTGTATAATAGATGCATAGATATTTTCGTTACTTGGTAGGCTCCAGGCTTTGGTTGGCAGGTGGAGCCTATCTTATTTTTCCATCCTCTTTAATGGACAGATATGCACATACAGCCAGCACTGCTATGAGTGCCATGGTAGTCCAATATGTTCCATCATTTTCTATGGCCCATTCCGCGGTGCCTACAGCTGCAATCATGGACAGGAATGCGATTGCTCCAAGGACGTTGCTGGCATTCCATATCTTATGCATCACCTTTCCACCTCCTTTCTTCCCATTCGTACCCCCCGCGCGGCTTATAAAGCCAGCAGCTTAAGCCTTTCATCCTCCGGGGTATCCAGGAGCCGGAAGAGAATCAGCATGTCCCCATAGCTAAAAGAGTCTTTGGGTTTTCCATTGACTTTTGGTTTCTTCCTTTCATTCCATGCCTGAGGGGTAATTCCTAACGCCTGTGCCAAATCCTTTGTGTGCATCTTCTTTTTATTTGCTTCTTTTTCAAACCAGTAAGGCAAGTCGGTTACCATATAGTCCTTTTTCTGCTCTGGACTCAGTGCCATTCTCGGCATATCACCACCTCCTGTTACTGGATATTTTCAACATGGTATCTTCCATATCCGCTTGACCTGCCAGAACCAATGCCAATGCCGAACCCAGCAAGGTTAATGATATTAACAATCTGTTCCAAAGAGTAAATGCTCTCAACATAAGAGATATCAAAAGTTGCTTTCCATCCGGTAAAACGGTTCAGATGCACAAGCACCGGAGCTCCTTTCTTTGGTGACATCAGTTTTTCGTCAACATAATGCTCTGCGAACGTAATCGGAATCAGTCCACCTTCTGCCGGGATGTTTACTCCTGCCATAAACTTTGTCGCATATGTATCAATCCCATTTCTGACAACCGCATCCCCAAAGGATTTCCGGAGACCAAATGCTGTGATACAAGGATCATTTTCCATCAGTGCTTTGGCAAGCCCCTCTTCCGAAAAATCAGTCGGCTTTCCTTTGTACCAGTGCATGGAAGTGATGATTTCTTCCCAGACATTTTTCTTGGCGGTGTCCTTTGCCTTGTCCTTTCTGGCATCCGTAAGCTGACGTGCTGTAACATCATTCATTTTGTTCAGCACCAGATTTCCGTCTCCGCAGATAGTGATTTTCGCATGCTGCACATTGATTTCCTTTAATTCAATTACCTCTGTTTTTGCCATTTTCCTATCCTCCATTTTTTTCTGATTGACCGCTTTGCAAGTGACAATAGTATGTTATAATGCGCTATACTGTCTTACGGTGTATTGCCCTATACTGTACTTTTCTTTCTTGTGGCTATTGCCACTTATAAAACGGTCAATCGGTTATAGTGTTTTGCTCTTTAGTTTCCTGACATAAGCTTTATTTTCCTGATTTGTTTTCTGCCAATGATAGGCATTTAGCTGACCTTAAATCTGCAATATATTGTTTTGTTATTTACTATTTTCTACTTTCTTATTGTTCGCTTTCCTGTGTTCGCTGACTTAAAATCAGCTAAACACCTACCATTTCTGTCTGCATAGTTCACGGATAGAATGTCGTATTTTATATTATAATTTTCTTTTTTGTTCTATAATTTCGTTTTCTGTCGTTGACGGTTCTATCCGCCAACTATGCAGGCAGACGGCAAATCAAATCAGTCAATCAGCGAAAGAATCTCTTCCAATTCAGACAGGCTCGAATATTTCTGTTTGAAAGCCCTCAGCTCCACAAGTGCCCTTTCAAGCAATGCTTCATATTCATCTTGTTTCTTTACAATCAGCTTTGTCGGAGTGTATGTGTTGTCCCTCTTCCCAGTGCTGACAAATACCCTGATATTCGTCTTTTCTTGCTCATTTTTATTGTCTCTAACAATCACAAGCTGGCGAATCATTTGCCCGGCTTGGCACTCCCTATACTTTTGTCCAGCCACCGTATCATCCCATTCAAAGCAACTGTGCATCTCGGAATGGGAATCTCTCGCCTTTTCAACTACATCCGAAAGCGTATACTCGGAACCCAAAGATTCAAGTTCTGATGCAACCTTTGTGGCATCCGCTTTATATAGGCTTTCTATTTTCCATGCTGCCGTCAATTTTTCTCACCTCCCCTCTAAGTCACCAACTCGTCAATCGTGGTATCCAAGACCATTGCAACCGCTTTTAAATTTCTTACGGTAGGGCTTACTACATTCCATTTGCACATACTTCCAATACCAAGACCAACGGCTTTTTCAATAGAATTGATTGACATCTTCTTTTCTTTCGCTTTTTTGACAATATTGTCATAAATACGAATATCTTCCGTAATATCACCTCCTTAAAATAATTCTGAAAAAATCGCCAAAATATGTTGACTAAGTTCTGAAAATATTCTATAATCAAGCTACCACACAAGAATTACAAAAATATCAGGCACTTTTGAATACGCTATTATTTTGCGATTTTTTCAGAACCGTTAATTTAATTATAGCGATTATTTCAGATTTGTCAATATATTTTTTGCGATTTTTTCAGAAATGATGAAAGGAGCACCTGCGCCATGAAAGAACGCATCAAGAAGCTCTGTAAAGACAATGGAATTTCGCTAAACAAGCTTGAAGATACATTGGGTTTTGGCAAGGGATACCTTAGTAAGCTTAATAGCAGTAGCCCAAACGTATCCAATATAAAGAAAATTGCTGATTACTTTGGAGTTTCTGTTGATTGGATAATGGACGGAAAGGAAACTGAGTCTGGATATTATCTAAATGAAGAGACCGCCAAGCTCGCCCAGGAAATGTTCGAGGATGAAGACATGCGCTCTCTTTTCCATATGAAGCGCACTATGCCGCCAGAAAGATTCAAGGCTCATATGGAATTTATGAAGAATCTATATAACCAGGAAAAGGGGGAAGATTTTTAAGTCCGTTTTATAGGACACAGAATTTTGTAACATACAAAGGGGTGATTCAAGTGGAAGATATTAATGTGCAGATTTTGGACATGGATACCATGATTCCGGAGCATTTGGTTAAAAACGCTGACGATTCTTACACAATTTTTCTGAATGCCAGATTGTCAAAGGATAGCCAATTGAAATATTATTACCATGCCCTAAAGCATATAACTGAAAATGATTTCTGCAAGAATGATGTGCAGAAAATCGAATCTGAAACTCACAGTGCATAGGAGGTTCAGACATGACATTTATGAGAAAATTTCTTGATATTCTCAATATGGAGAATTGGGATACGGAAAATGTAAAGGAAGAATTACCAAAGTCAAATGAACTTGAACGAGAACAGATACTGTCTTTTTTACAATCAAAAATAAGTGACGCAAACAAACTGATTGAAGAAGCCAAAAGCATAAGCGATAAAACCGAATTTGAAAAATGTGTCAAAAAAATAATGACTTTGTTTTCTGAATTTTCAAATTTGGAGCCTAAAGAGGAACATCCGAAAGAAAATAGTCCATATGATAAATATTATGAGAATATAAGAAAACAGAGAGAAAGTAACCTCAACATTTCATATGATGATATAAAATTCTATGATATGAATCCTTTTGATTTAAAAGGAAGATTTATATCTGATGGAACTTTCGTTGCAATAGAATTATCTGGGAAAAATCTGGATATTGCTTACGGATGTCTTAAAAAAATAAATCTCTTGCTCTATCCGCATGAGAAGTTGTATGAAGATGTTAATTTTCCAGAAAGAATAAACACAGAGTATGAATTGAATCAGAAATTGCCAATATCGCACTTACGGTTGATACCGTATACTGCCACTATGAGAAAAAGCAAATACCCGTTGTGTCTATGGCTTTCCAATGTCGGAGATTATGGGACCGAATATATATATGCAATTTACTTTGACAGAAATGGAAATATAGGTCAATGCGAATTATCTTTACATGGCTCTGATGGAATAGGAATAAGTTACGAAACGAAAATAAGAAGAAATGAAGATGGGATTTATATTTTACGGATAAGTAAAACATTGTATTCCCCACCCTATGGAACAACAACCATATATCATTGTAAAGATGATGAAAGCAATCCGAAGCCAAAACCAAAACGCATGAGCGACTACGAAATAGAAAGATACGCAAAAGAATGTAATGCTTATGCTATACGGGAAGAAAGAAAAGAGCAAGCCAACAACAGTTGAACCGCTTCGGCGATTTGATAAAATCTAAAGAAAAGGAGAATTCATTATGGCAGAAAAGAAAGGGACAAAATTATGTAAGCATTGCAAAACGGAGATTTCGGCTGGAGCAAAGGTGTGTCCGAATTGCAGAAAGAAGCAGAGCGGAGTTTTGAAATGGATTATCATTGCCTTTGTCGCAATCTGTATTATTGGCGCGGCTAGTGGAGGAAGCGATGACAAGCCAAAAGAATCAGGAAATACGAACAGAGCAGACAATACGCAATCATCGAAAGATGGACAGACGGAAAAGTCTTCTGAATCAAAGCAGGAAGAGCCTGAGCAAAAAGATAAATATTATGTAGGCGACACATGGGAAAACAAATATGTCTTGGTTTCTTATGAAGAATGTGGAGAATATGTATCAGATAATCAATTTATTCAACCGGCAGCTGGAAACAAATTTGTTTATGCGACATTTACTTTTGAAAATGTTGGCTCTTCCGATACCACAGTAGGATATTGGGATTTTGACTGTTATGCTGACGGCTATGCATGTGAGGGAAGTTACGGCGCAGATGATTCCGGATTCACGCAAACATTGTCATCCGGAAGAAAGATAACAGGTTCTGTTTATTTTGAAGTTCCAGAAAATGCTGGCGAAATAGAATTTGAATACAGCCCTAGTTTTTGGAGTTCTGAAAAGATAGTCTTTGTATATCAATAACTTCTTTGCCCCCTGGCTGTAGGAAACGAGGATGAATAATGGATAGCTATACTGAAAAATGCGAAAAACGCATCCAGAAATCACAAAGAGAAAAGAAGAAAATCCAAAAAGCTCTTAAAAAGAAAGAGCGGGAGATTGAGGTAATAGCGCAGCTGTATGGAGAGGACTGCTTTTTCCGGGCGGCGGAGCATAAGTGGCTGTATGGGGAGTGACTAAGAGAGATGGAGAGCCGGGGCCGGAAAGGGAAAATAAATGAGCGTAGTATTGGCGTATTCTGATGAACATATGGCTGTTGTTGCCAGTGATGGCAGGGTTTCGGACATCTTTGGGAATATTATATCGGAAGAATATCCAAAAGTAAGAAAAATCAGCATGAATGTTATTATTGGATATGCCGGACATGCGATACCATGCAATACTATAGCCGATTTTATTACAAATCCTGAAAGTTCACGGCTGACGCAAGATGCGAGGGTGGAGGATGTAGTTGATTCCATACAAACATATATGTCCTCATATCCGAAAGGATTAAATATTGGGTTTGTAGTATGCGGAATTGGAAGAAATGGGAAAATGCGCACCGAAATTATTACTCCTGGAGGAAATTCACAGATTTATCATCCTGGAAACGAAGAACCTTTCTTTTGCGCAATGTATCCAAAAGAAATACCAACGAATGCACAGGTATTCGAAAATGAACTTTTAAGCAAAAGCCCTGAAGACGCAATGAGGGAAGCCATCAAGATTTGTTCTAATCTTTCTCAGACGGTGAATCAAAATGTATTTCTTGAACGTTTACAGATTTTCCTGTTGAAAGATTGATGGTTCCGAACCTAATCCACGAAACAGCATGCAAAATCGTCCCTGGATCCATTACAATCGGGACACTGGACTGTGATTGATGCGCGTAAGATTGCAAAGCTTTATGTACAGCATCTTTCAGCTGAGAAAGAGGAGTAGTGTTATTTTTCATGGTGTTTGTCCTTTCTTATACTATGAATAGTGTACACCAGAAAAACAACTGTTTTGTACCAAAGTAAAACCGCCCGGTGTTACCAGCACCGAACGGCTTTAGATATATCCCGGAGGGACACATCAGTTTCTACAGCACCTACATTGTACCATCTCCGGGAGCAGCTTGCAAGCAGAACATTGGTTCGCGCTAGCTGTTATTTTTATACACTTTTTTAAGGAGGATGATGCCATGAAGATTGAAAAGAGAGGGCCTGACAGCTACCGTGTCAGGAAAATGTACAAGGGGCAGATGTATACAGTCGCATTTGACCACAAGCCCACGCAAAAAGAAGCAATGCTTGAAATGGCAAAGGAGCTTGAAAAGATAAAGACAGCCCATACACAGATGACTTTCCAAAGAGCTGCTGAAAGCTATGTGGACATGAAAAGAAATGTTCTATCACCCAGGACGATAAAGGAATACTCCGAAAATGTGAACCGGTTCCCGGAATGGTTCCGGAAGCTCCCGGTATCTGATATCACCCAAATAGAAATCAACAAGATGGTCAATGAGATATCAAAAGGCAAGTCCCCAAAGACCGTGCGCAACTACCACGGCTTTTTGACGGCTGTTCTAGGAACTTTTTGCCCGAACCTTAAAATCAGTACCACCCTCCCCCAAAAGGTCAAATCTGAGCCTTACACGCCCTCTCAGGAGGATGTAAAGAGGATACTAGCAGAAGTAAAGGACACACCATTTGAGGTTCCGATTACTCTCGCCTGCTATGGGATGCGCCGCTCAGAGATATGCGCGCTGCAGCCGGAGGATATTGATGGGGATGTTGTACATATCAATAAAGCCCTGGTGATGGACGAAAATAAGAAATGGGTAATTAAAACCACAAAAACTACAGACAGCACTCGTGATATCATTATTCCGACAGAGCTGGCAGAAAAGATAAAATTACAAGGGCATGTGTACAAAGGACACCCGAATACTATTGCAAAATGCTTAGAACGGACTGAAGCGAATTTAGGAATACCCCACTTCTCTCTGCACAAGCTGCGGCATTACTTTGCAAGCCAAATGTCAGCCATGGGGGTTCCAGAGGCGGATATCCTTAAAATGGGCGGCTGGGAGACGGATCATGTAATGAAATCGGTATACCGGCACTCCATGATGGAGAAAGAGGAAAAGGCCAAGAGGGACGCTGCTGAGAAGCTGCGAAATGCCCTCTTTAATTAGGACAGGCCTGGACAAAATTCTGGACAAAAAAATTGAAAATTTACCATTTATATCATTAAAATAATACTTTAGATAAAGGCTATAGAAAAGCCGCAAACCCTTGATTTTACTGAAAAAATCCTGGACTTGCGGCTTTCCTCGCCTCCTGCGGATAACAGGACTTGAACCTGCACGTCGGGGGACACCAGAACCTAAATCTGGCGCGTCTGCCAATTCCGCCATATCCGCATAGCGCTGCCGCAGGCCGAAATCCTGCAGCAACTATATCGATTATACATACTATCCGGGCCTCTTGTCAAGCCGCCGCCTACATCTCATGAGATTTTTTTGCGGCAGTTTTTCCGCCGGATTTTTCGATTGCCCATAAGCCCTGAGAAAGCTGCGCTCTCCCCCATGGCTTTTGCTACTTTGATGCCTCTGGAACATCCTCTCCGGGATGCTTTTCCCCGATATGCCGGATGATCCGTTTATTGATCCGCACCAGGAAAAAGGTGCTCAGGCCTAAGCTCACCAGCTCGGCGATGGGGAAGGCCCACCATATCAGGTTCACGTTGCCGCTTAAGGAGAACAGCCACGCCACCGGCAGCAGCACGCAAAGCTGCCTTGCGATGGAGACGCACATGCTGTACACGCCGTTCCCCAGGGCCTGGAACACGCTGCCCACCACGATACAGTACCCGGCAAAGACAAAGCTCAGGCAGATTGTCCGTAGGGCCGGAATCCCTATCACCAGAAGGTCCGCGGAGGCCGCGTCCGCATCGAACATGCCTATCAGCTGCCCGGGGAACAGCTCCATGGCCGCCAGCCCCGCCAGCATGATGCACACGGCATAGATGATGCTGCTCTTCATGGCCTTCACCACACGCTCCCGCTTCCCGGCGCCGAAATTGTAGGCGATGATGGGCACCAGGCCATTGTTCAGGCCGAACACAGGCATGAAGATGAAGCTCTGGAGCTTGAAATAGATGCCGAACACCGTCTGGGCCACGCCGTAGGCCTCCAGGATCAGGTTCATGCCATAGGTCATCACAGAGCCGATGGCCTGCATGACGATGGAGGGGATGCCCACCTTATAGATATTCCCGATCAGGCCCATATCGGGCTTAAATCCGCGAAAGGATATGCGCAGCTCCTTATTGTATTTCAGGTTGAACACGATGGCCAGCGCCGCTGCCACTATCTGCCCGATGACCGTCGCCGCCGCTGCCCCTGCCACGCCCATGGCCGGGAAACCAAGCAGACCGAATATCAGAATCGGATCCAGGATCAGGTTCGTGACGGCTCCCGCCCCCTGGGTGATCATGGCATAGATCGTCTTGCCCGTGGACTGGAGCAGCCGCTCGAAAGCCATCTGCATGAAGATGCCGACGCTGGCCGTGCAGCAGATGGTCAGGTAAACCGTCCCGTAGTCTTGCACCTCCTGAATGGAGGTCTGGCTGGCGAAAAAAGGCCGGCTCACAAAGATACCGATCAGGGCGAACACCAGGAAGCCCACGAATTCGATAAATACGCCATTGACGGCAATCCGGTTGGCTTTCTCGAGCTCCCCCTCCCCCAGCGTCCTGGACAGGAAGGAGTTGATGCCCACCGCAGTGCCCACGCCCACGGCAATCATCAGGCTCTGGATGGGAAAGGCCAGCGACACCGCCCGCAGGGCGTATTCGTTGACCCGGGACACGAAGATGCTGTCCACGATGTTGTAGAGCGCCTGCACCAGCATGGAGATCATCATGGGCAGGGACATGGACAGCAGGAGCCTGTCCACAGGCATGACGCCCATCTTGTTCTCCGGCTGTGTATTCTGTTCTTTCTGCATAGGTATATCCTCTCTTTCCTCTGTAATGATTCTTGGCATGGTAAACGGTTTCCCGCAGGATCCTGTTGGATTTAATGTGAACTGCAGAATGGGTCTGACGACTATTATAACTCTCCACTCCGCGGTTTTCAAGCGCAAATTTTCCTTCCCCGGAACTTTAAGGGAAATTTGCCGAAAAAATTTCGAAAAAAATTTGGCGAGTATGAGATAAAACTGTTGACAAACGAAAGAATATACGTTAAAATATGATTCGTTGGTTTGAGTGTGACAGCCGACATGTGTCCGTAGCTCAGCTGGATAGAGCAACGGCCTTCTAAGCCGTGGGTCGGGGG
>OFGX01000646.1_pt1 | contig 24988 bp, 27 predicted proteins | sample 1521831 | NCBI WGS metagenome assembly OFGX01 (sample SAMEA3504080, study PRJEB24116) | mouse gut metagenome | biome: mouse gut; feature: mouse-associated habitat; material: faeces | place: Denmark | collected 2011 | reverse complement strand
ATACGAAACATAATGGATAACAAGATATCTATAGAATTATTCTACTAAAATAAAAATAAAATAAGGATGGAGTTTTCCATCCTTATTTTATTTTGGGGGAATTATGATTTTAAATAATTTTACTAAAAGTGCATTGGTTGGAACTGTTTGCCTTTTGCAGCACATTCTATAGTTTCAACTACATAATCCATATTTGTAACTAAGGAACGTGGTTTTCTTACCATATCATCTTGGTATAAAGGTGCAAAATAAAAATGTTTTCTGTTACGCATTTCTCCAATAACTTCCGCACTTGCGCCCAAGGCATCGTTAGAGCATAGTGCAATAACTACTGGTCTTTCAATTCTAAGATGCGCTTTTACTGCCATGGTTACAGGGGTATCAGTTATGCCATATCTAAGTTTGGATAAAGTGTTGGACGTGCAAGGGCATACACACATTATATCGCACTTAATAACTGGTCCTAATGGTTCAGCACCTACAATTGAGTCAACTACTTTTTCACCAGTAATTTCTTCCACCTTTTGTCTGAATTCTGCAGCACTCCAAAATCTAGTGTCCAAATCTCTAACATTAAAACTAAAAATAGGTATAATAGAATGACCTTTATTGACTAAATCTTGTAGCACAGTAAGACTTTTAGTTAAAGTGCAAAAAGAACCACAAAAACAAAATCCTATTAGCATATTACACCTCCAAGTTTCTTAGTATTGACTGGGCAAGGATTTCACCCGCAGTTTTAGGTGAGTATTTGCCCGGTATGCCTAAAGCATTATCATAGGCAAGACCTAAGGAATTAATATCGCACATTTCAGCACCTGAATAAGATGCTAAATCTAGTATGTAACAAGATTTTTTTGCATCTTTTAATTTGGATAAAGGGAGTACTTTTGCAGGGATAGTGTTAATTATAACGTCATAGTCATTTAAATTATTTTTTAAATCAAAAATATTTTTTCCAAGTAATCTTGCTATTGACCGCTCTGTATAATCATCAGAAAAAATATTAAAGTCTACATCTATTCCTTTAAGCAATGTTGCAATTGCTTTTCCCACTCTACCATATCCTAAAATTGCAATTTTCGTGCTGAAAATCGATACATTTGTGCCTCTTATGATTAGCATCAAAGCACCTTCAGCAGTCAGTAAGGCATTATCCATTGCAAAAATCTCATCAGTTAACAAGTTGTGGTGAGTAATATTTTTTGCGTCCAAAATCTTCTTTTGCATATCGTTCAAATTGCCGCAAAACAAATCACTTTTGTCTGGTATATTCATAAGTTCGTCATTGGTAAATCTTTTTTGTGGACCATAGCAGTAATATGCCGCTCCTACTTCGGTATTGTTTGCAATAGAACAAACTTTGTATTTTTTATCTTGTAAATACCGCATAGTATAAAACATTCTTGTATCGCTTGTATCAATTACAAAGGTTGGTGTTTTCATATTATTCTCCTATACTTATTTGTTACATACTATGAATAATGTACAATTGTTGTGTCAATTTCATATAGTGTAGAGGAGGATAAAAATATGGAAAGATTACTAGTTGCCGGTAATACGGCAGAGGGTTTTGTTAATTTATTTGGTGATTTTATTGCTGGTAGCCGTACTACATATTTAAAAGGCGGCAGCGGTGTTGGCAAAAGTACTTTTATAAGAGAGTTTGCAAAAAGGGCGGAAGATTTGGGGTATGAAACAATTAAAGTCCCTTGCAGTAGTGATATAAATAGCCTTGATGCAGTTAAAATAGTTGGACTAAATTTGGTTATGCTAGATGCAACCAGTCCACATGTTTTTGAACCGGAGTTGTATGGTATAACTGGGGATATTTTTGATATAGGTAAACATTTAAATCCAGCAGTGTTAGCACCAAAAACAGGAATATTAAAAGAATTGATAGAAACAAAAAAGCAAGCATACAAATGTATGTATAATGAATTAAGGTGCGTTAATTTACAATATCAAAATATAGATAATTTATATAATGCGTATTTTAATGAAGATAAGTTTAATAATCTTGTAAAGGAAATTTTTGCATCTTTAGACTTGACTTGTGCGGATAGTAAAATTAAAGCGTTTGCAGATTATATTGCAGGCGATGGCTATCATAATATAGTTAATGAATATATTGGGGATAGGAAGGTTATAAATATTTGTGGAAGATGCAACTTTGCAAAATACGCAGTGCTTGAAAATATTGCATCAAGATTAGATAAGAAAAAAGTCAGATATGAAAGTTTTTATACTATTTTAAATCCGCAAAAATTGTTTGCAATTGGTCTAAAAAATGTAGTATTGGTATGTAGTGACAAAGGTGATGGCTTTGATACAGATATTTGCTTTAATATGAGTAAAGTTCAAGGTGATGTGCCACTATTATTGGAGCATAGACATTGTATTAACTACAATTTAAAAAGAGCAGGTGATTACTATATGAGGTCAAGGGTGGCACATACAGAAATAGAAAAAGCATATCTGCCTGCTATGGATTTTGCAGCATTAGAGGTGGAAAAACAAAATTATCTTGATAATTTATTCCATAATTATTGACATAATTTAGCCTTGTGTTATACTAAATGTAAAGATACATTAACAAAGCAATAAATAAGGGATAGTTGTGGCAATTGCTATAACTAACTCCTTATTATTTGTTATAAATCACAATAAAATTGGACAAGCAGTATTGGAATATGCAATATGCTTGCTAACAATAATAATATGTAGACAATATAACAAAGTAAAATGTTATGGATAAGGCAGTTAAGTTTATAGAGTTTATTTGTGAGTTTTATAGGCAAAATGCTATGAAAATCGGTGGTATTTTGACATTAAAAGACTGCGGAATGAAAAAAGAAGATTTTGATATTATTGCAAATCTTGCTTTATCTGATTGTGCAATATTGACAAATCCAAAGTGTATGAGTTATAATAATATAGTTGATATTCTAACTATGGTATGGGAGAATAATTTATGATAAATAGTAAAATAATTGTGGGGAAAGATAGTATAAGCAAGTTGAACTATGAAGGCTTTTATAATGAATGTAAAAGTATTTTAGTAATATACGATATACTAAGTGAAATAAATAGCACAAAAAGTAAAATAAAAAAGGCTTTTGGTAAAGACATAAAAATCACTTATTTTAAGGTGAAAGCATTAGAACGTGCAAACACAGAAATAGTTGATAGTTGCCTAAAAGTTTTAAAAGACATAAGTGCAGACCTTATTATTTGTGCTGGCACACAAATATCCCATAATGTAGGAAAGGCTGTTAAGTATATTTTAACTTGCAATATAAATAGTTTTGGTGACATTTGCGATAAAAAAGAAGATATTAAAAATTTAGAGCAAAATAATGATATAAAATTAATATTTATCACAGATGCAAGTGGTAATCACCAACAAATTTTAACTGGATATTTTGAAGTTTTGGATAACAAAAGTAATACATTATATAGATTTAATAAACAATGTACCATACCTTATGCAGTTTTAGTGGACGAAAAAGTTTTGGATAAATTGAGTAATACAGCAAAAGTAGGTATAAGAATTGCAAGTTTAATTATGGGGTTAATTGTTATTACAAATGTTACAAATCAACAAGAGAAAATTGCTGCAATGACTGCTATGGATATTTGCTTTGACGAAAATAGCAATTTAAGTAATCTATTGACTGCCGAAATGTATGCGGGATATGATTTTTTAAATTTAAAGGATAATGTTTTAAATGAATTTATTTTAAGTGCAATAGACGAAACTGGTGAAATTTATTCTTTAATTTTATTGCTTACAATGCAAAAGAGTATTAAAAATATAGTTAGCAGTTTGTCAGCGGAAGATATTAAATTATTGGGGCTACCTTTTAAAATTGAAAATGTGCAAAATGATGATGACTGGAGAGAAAAGTTTGCAGGCATTATTGAGAATAAACTAAAAATTTATTTTGATGACAAAGATATTCCAAAAAAATTGAATGAAATTGGTTTAAACTCTAAACAGATAGAAGATATTTTTGAAGAATTAAATAGTAGTTTGGGATATAGTGAAAATTTGGCAAAATTAAAAGATATTTGCTATATAAATTATTAATTTTATAGATGGTTAGGTGATTTTATGAATATGGATAAGTTAAAAGAATTTTTTAAACAAGATACTTTAGCCGTTACTTTGGGTATTGAAATAGTAGAGGCTAGTTTTGAAAAAACTGTTTGCACAATGATTGTAAATGATAATTTTTTAAATGCAAAAGGCGGAATTCATGGTGGGACTATTTATTCTCTTGCTGATTTTACTTTTGCTGTTGCAAGTAATTTAGGTGGTAAACTTACTGTTACACTAGATAGTAATATTACCTATTTAAAGCCTGCAAAAGATAGAAATTTGGTTGCTACAGCAACATTAGTAAGTAGCACTAGACATACTTGCAATTATACTATATCCGTAAATGATGGTTGCGGGCGATTAATTGCAACAGTTGTAATGAATGGATACAGAAACGATACAGATATAAATTTTGATTAATTAAGACAAATTGCTTTACAAACAAATTTTATTTTGTTATAATACATTTGTTTGAGTTTACACTCAATCCTTACTCTCGTTTGAGAGTCAATGACCATAAGGAGGTGCTATATGACTAAGTACGAAATTCTTTACATTATCAACAACAACGCAAGCGACGAAGATAAGCAAGCAGTTATAGATAAGTTGGAAAGCATTGTTACTAGCAATGGTGGCACAGTTGAAAATATTGACAAATGGGGTACTAAGAAGTTTGCTTATACTTTGCAAGATTATTCAACTGAAGGCTATTATGTGCTTATGAACTTTGAAGCAGACGAAAAAGTTCCTGCTTTGTTAGACAGACAAGTTCAAATCATGGATAATGCTAAAAGATGCATGATAATTAAAAAGTAAGCCGAATTTAAAGGAGAAATTTATGAACAAAATTCAAATTATTGGCAGATTAACTGCTGACCCTGAACTTAAAAGTACAGGTAGCGGTGTGCAAGTTTGTTCTTTTACAGTTGCTGTTAATCGTAGATTTAATAGAGACGAAACAGACTTTTTCCCTGTAACAGTATGGAGAGATGCTGCTGTAAATTGCAACAAATTTTTAGCAAAAGGAAGCCAAGTTGGAGTATGTGGTTCACTTCAAATAAGAAGATATGAGGATAAAGACGGAATTAGACGTACAGCAATTGATTTGCAAGCAGACGAAGTAGAGTTTTTATCAGCAAGAAATGAAGGTGGGGCTAATTCTCCAAGCAATAAACCAGAGGTAAAAGTATCTGAACTTGCAGAAGTTGAAGATGACGATATGCCATTTTAATTAAGGTTTATTAAGTATATTTATAAGGAGATTAATCATGGAAGATAAGAATGTAAAACGTCCTGTTAAGAAAATGCCTAGAAAAAAGGTTTGCGTTTTCTGTGTTGAAAAAGTTGACGAATTAGATTATAAAGATGTCGCTAAATTAAGAAAATTTATCACAGATAAAGGCAAAATCTTGCCAAGAAGAATGAGCGGTCTTTGTGCAAAACATCAAAGAATGGTTGCAACTGCTGTTAAAAGAGCAAGAGTTATGGCATTAATTCCATACAGAGCAGACTAATTTTAAATTAACATAATACAAGACTAGTTTGATATAAATTACATAAAGTTTATTAAAATAGTCTGAAAATTAAAAAATAAAAAGACCTTAATTATGTAAGGTCTTTTTTGTTGCTAATTTAGTGAAAAAAGAGGATAAAATTAAGTTTGTATTTATAAAAAAACTTTGCTATTTATGAGTGTAGATTAATACTTAAGTAAAAAATAAATGTTATTAAAATTAAATTTTTTTAATAAAATTTTTAAAATTATTGTCTTTTTGGATATTGATAAAATAATTAAAAAATATGTAAAAAAATGCTTTAAAAACATTGAATTTTTACACGAAATGTAGTATACTAAATTAAACAAACGATTTTATATTGATGGAGTAACTTATGAGAACAGATAGTAGACCTATTAAGACAAAAAAAAGTATTAAACAAGCACTTTTAATTATTTTAAAGGAAAAGGATATATCTTGCATCACTATAAGTGAACTTGCAGAGGCAGCAGGTGTTAGCAGGAAAACATTTTATTTGCATTATAAAGATATTGCTGAAATATTGGATGAAATTAAAAATGATTTACTTTGCTTGTTTAACGAAAGTGTTATGAAGGAAAGAAGAGTAGGTTTTCGTGTGAGAATGCTTAATTTTATTAATAACATTGTACAAAGAGTTAATGCAGATGAAAAATATTATGCTTTAATGGCAAGTTCTAACTATGCCAAAATTATTTTTAATCCGCTTGAAGATAAATTGAGAGAGGAATTGATTTTTGCTTTGAATACAGAAACCAAACTTGAAAAAGAGAAAAAAGAGTGTTTGGTAGACTTTTTAATTGGTGGCATAATAAATAGTGTACTTAACTGGGCAAGAAATCCTGAGGGTATTTCTACTGAAGCGGAATCTAATATTTTGTTTGAGATAATTAATAACAATATTGCTTGTTATTTAAATAATGATTTTAATGGATATTGATTTAATTATTTATTATATATAGTTTTGCATATAGTAGTAATAAGATATAATATTTTATCAATATTTATTTAATTGGGAGGTTATATGAAAGTATTGATGATAAATGGTAGTCCGCATAAAAATGGGTCTACATATACAGCGCTAACTATTATTGGTGAGGAATTAAAAAAATACGACATTGATTATGAAATAATGTGGGTAGGTAATAAGGCTATAAGTGGCTGTATTGCTTGCAGTAGTTGCAAACAAACTGGCAAATGTTTTGTAGACGATATTGTAAATGAATTTATGGAAAAAGGTAAAACTTGCGATGGATTTGTTTTTGGTTCACCAGTTTATTATGCAAGTGCAACTGGTCAAATAACTTCTTTTATGGATAGGTTATTTATGGTAGGTAGGCAGTCTATGAAATATAAGCCTGCTGTTGCAGTAGTTTGTCAAAGACGTAGCGGTGCAACAAATACTTATGACCAACTAAACAAATACATTGGTATAAGCAATATGATACAAGTTCCTTCTAGATATTGGAATATGATGATAGGAAGAACTCCTGAAGAAGTTATGAAAGACGAAGAAGGCATACAAATAATGCAAAATCTTGCTAAAAATATGGCTTGGCTTATAAAAGTGCTTAAGGTGGCTGATAATAATGGTATTGGTTCGCCCGATAGTTTGAATTAAATAAAAATTAAAAGTGTAATTACCGAGTTTATGATATAAATCATAATACCCGTTTTGTTGACTTATCAATTACTGTATGATAAAATAGTAACAATAAATTTTTGGAGATAAACTAATGAATGAATTATTTGAAAGAGTAAAAATGCTGAAGAAAGAAAAAGATGCCGTTATACTTGCTCATTATTATGTTGATGGCGATGTTCAGCAAGTTGCAGACTATATTGGTGATTCTTATTATTTAAGTAAAGTAGCAACCACTCTTTCTGAAAAAGTAATACTTTTTGCTGGCGTAAATTTTATGGCTGATAGTGCAAAAGTATTAAATCCAAATAAAAAAGTAATTTTACCAGATATTACTGCAGACTGTCCTATGGCTCACATGGTAACAACTGCTGAGATAAAAAAAGTAAGAGAGTTGTATGATGATGTTGCAGTAGTATGTTATATTAATTCTACATTAGAGTTAAAGGCAGAAAGCGATGTTTGCGTAACAAGTGCTAATGCAATAAAAGTTGTAAAGGCTTTGCCAAACAAAAATATCTTTTTTATTCCTGATAAAAATCTTGCTCACTTTGTTGCAGAGCATATCCCAGAAAAGCATTTTATTTATAATGAAGGATTTTGCCCTGTTCATAATTATATGGCAGCAAAATATGTGCAAGATATTAAAAAACAATATCCTAATATAAAAGTTTTGGCTCATCCAGAATGTCCTAGACTAGTACTTGCTAATGCGGATTATATTGGTAGCACTTCAGGAATTATAGAATATGCAAAAGCAAGCAACGATAAACAATTTTTGATTTGTACAGAAAACGGAGTATCTCATAAATTAAAGGAAGATAACCCTGATAAAATGTTTATTTTTAATGATTTAAGTGTTTGCCCAGATATGAAAAAAATTACTTTGCAGAGTGTTGTAAACTCTCTTGAAAGCCTTACTCCAGAGGTTGAGGTGGACGAAAATTCACGCAAAAAGGCATTAAAACCATTGGAAAAAATGCTAGAACTAGCAAAATAATCAAGTATAAATTTTGGCTATAAAATGAAAAAATAGTAAATTGAATTTTTATTTATTTTGGTATAAAAATATCAAAAAACATTCAAAAATCGCTATTAAATACAAAAATGACTAACAACAAGGTATTGCTTGAGGAATAAGTATGGATAATTTTTATGACGTCATAGTTGTAGGAACAGGTGTTGCAGGTTTGTATACTTGCTTAAATCTTGCAAAGGAAAAAAAAATATTATTACTGACAAAAGATGAAGTGTTAAATTGTGACTCTTATTTAGCACAGGGTGGTATTTGCACTTTGCTTGATGAAAAAGATTATAAACCTTATTTTGAAGATACTTTAAAGGCTGGCAGATTTGAAAATGATTTAATCGCCGTGCATGATATGTTAGTACAGTCAAAAACAATAATTAGTGATTTGATTTTAAAAGGTGTTGACTTTGATAAAAATATTGATGGTAGTTTAAATTACACGAGAGAGGGTGGACATTCTACTTTTCGTATTCTTCATCATCAAGACATTACTGGAAAAGAAATTACATCTAAACTTTATGGCAGAGTAAAAGAGTTAGACAATGTTACTATAAAAGAATTTGCTTTGGTTATGGATATATTAGAGCAAGATAATAGTTGTTGTGGAGTTATTGTAAAAGAGGGCGAAAAAGAACCTGAGGCTATCTATTCACGTGATGTGGTATTTGCAACTGGTGGGCTAGGAGGCTTGTTTGTAAACTCTACTAATTTTGGTCATATTACTGGAGATGCCTTTGCAATTGCAAAAAGACATGGTGTGGAACTTAAAAATATTAACTATATTCAAATACACCCTACAGTTTTGTACTCCAAGTCAAAGGGCAGAAGATTTTTAATTTCTGAGTCAGTAAGAGGCGAGGGTGCTAAGTTATTAAACAAAGACAAAGAAAGGTTTGTTAATGAATTGCTACCAAGAGATGTTGTTGCGGGTGCAATTATTAATCAAATGAAAAAAGATAATACAGAGCATGTATGGCTTGACTTTAGCGATATATCAAATGAGGAGATAATGCATCATTTCCCTAATATTTATAACAAATGCTTAGAAGAGGGATATGATGTTACAAAAGAGCCTATTCCAGTTGTGCCTGCACAACACTATTTGATGGGGGGTATTCGTGCAGATATTTGCGGAGTTACTTCACTAAAGCATTTATATGCTGTTGGTGAAACAGCCAATAACGGTGTCCATGGCGCAAATAGGCTTGCAAGTAATTCTTTGTTAGAAAGTTTAACTTTTTCTAAAAATTGTGCAAGAGTTATTAATTATGATAAATCTGTTTTTAACAAAAAGAATATTGAAATCAAAATGAAAAAATATTCAGATGTAGAAAAATGGCAAAAAGAAAATAAGCAGTTAGTGCTTGAAGAAATAAGAAAAAATGATGAGGTGTTTTATGATAAATGGTGTAACTCTAAAGACTAATGTAGACCAATTTATTTTGTCAGCATTAAGGGAAGATATAACTCAAGAGGACGTTACTACAAACGCAATTATGCCTTATGATATGATGGGTGAGGTTCAACTTATAGCAAAACAAGATGGAATTTTGTGTGGTATTGATGTGTTTAAAAGATGCTTTACTATTGTTGATGAAAGTGTAAAATTTGATATTAAAAAACAAGATGGCGAAAAGATAAGCAAAGGTGAGTTGCTTGGTACTTTAACTGGTAACATTAGTGTGTTGTTATCTTCAGAACGTATAGCACTTAATTATTTACAAAGAATGAGTGGTATTGCAACATTTACAAATTCTTGTGTAAAACAACTTGAAGGATATAAAACAAAATTACTTGATACAAGAAAAACAACCCCTAATATGAGATTTTTTGAAAAATATGCAGTTAAAATTGGTGGTGCTTACAACCACAGATATAATTTAACTGATGGTGTACTTATTAAAGATAATCATATTGGTGCTGCAGGTAGTGTTGCAAAAGCAATAGCAATGGCAAAAGAATATGCTCCTTTTGTAAGAAAAATAGAAGTTGAAACTGAAAATCTTGATATGGTTCGTGAGGCAGTTGAGGCTGGAGCAGATATTATTATGCTTGACAATATGGATAATGCAACAATGAAAAAAGCGGTTGAAATAATTGCTGGAAGAGCAGAAACTGAATGTTCAGGTAATGTAACAAAGGAAAGACTTAAGGAAATTGCTGAAATTGGTGTAGACTATGTTTCAAGTGGTGCTTTAACTTATGGTGCTCCGCTTTTGGATTTATCTCTTAAAAATTTGCACGCAATTTGATATAATTTTTCAATATAGATTTATAAATATTACTAAATTGTATAAAAAAATGAGTTAATAAAATTAACTCATTTTTTGTTTAATCATGTTTAATATGTTTTACAATTAAACCTGGTTTTGCACCTAGTTTGCATGTTACAATAAATGTATCTGCAATGTTTGAATTATTGGTTGTAATAATATAAATATTTTTTGGTGTAAGGTTGTATTTTGAAAGAGTAGTAATAACTTCTGCCATTCTTTCCGCTTTGTGCACTAAATAAAAAAGTCCACCAAATTTTAAAATTTTGCTTGTGCTTTCGGCAAGTTGTTCTAAATTAAGTGCTATTTCATGTCTTGCTATAGCAATACTATTATTTTCTCTTATCTCACCGCTATTTACTTTGTAATATGGTGGGTTACAAACAACTATATCAGCATAGCCTTTTGGTATAACATCTGTAATTTTTTTTACATCATAATTGATTATCTCCACTATGTCTTGCAATTCGTTCATAAGTACAGAGCGGGTAGCCATATCTGCCATATCTTCTTGCAGTTCTACACCAATAATTTTTTTACAGTTAGTTTTTAATGCAATTAATATACTTATAATACCGCCGCCACAGCATAAATCAACTATCTTGCTTTTGCTATTTGCATTAACTAAATTTGCAAGCATTACAGAGTCAGATGTAAAACAATATTTGTCTTTATTACTTATAATGTATCTTCCATCAAGTTGTAAACCATCAAGCCTTTCGCCTGCTTGCAAATATTTTTCAAACTCCATCTTATTCCTCCGTGAAGTTTGTGTCATCATCTTCGTCAATATCGTCATTGTACTTAGTTGCAGATTTTATATCAGAAAGTTTATACTCGCTAAGTATTGTTGCCCCTTCTTCATTTTGAAATTTAGCCTTTAGTGTTTTATGCAATAAATCCACACTATCAACTACCGCTTCCCCTTGCTCTGTAATAATAGTCGCTCCCACTTTTGGCATTTCTCGTAAAGTTTCTACATAATAATCATTTTCGTATTTAAGGCAACACATCAATTTGCCACAAACACCACTAATTTTTTGTGGATTTAAGGATAGTCCTTGGTTTTTAGCCATTTTTATAGTTACTTTTTCAAAATCTGCTAGGTGAGCATGGCAGCAACAAACTCTGCCACAAGGTGCTAGAGCACCTCTTATTTTTATGTCATCACGTTCGTAAATTTGTCTTAATTCTATCCTAGATTTTATTACAAGTGCTAAATCTTTTACCAATTCACGAAAGTCAACTCTGCCTTCTGCAGTAAATGAAAATATTGCTTTGCTTCTATCAAAAGTGTAGTCTGCATCTACAAGTTTCATTGGCAATCCACGTTTTTGAATTTTTTCTAAACAAACGGAATAAGCCCATTTCTTTTTTTCAATGTTTTCGGCATTTTGTTTTAAGTCTTTTTCGGTTGCTTTTCGGATAACTTCCTTTAATGGTTTTACTATTTCTTCATCTTTAACAAAATGATTACCATTTGCAACAGTACCAAACTCAAGCCCTCGTGCAGTTTCAACAATAACACCTTCCCCCTCATTAAAAGTAATGTCTTTTGGGTTAAAGTAATATATTTTTGTATTTGAATGGAATTTTACTCCTATAACTTGTTGCATATTTTACTCCTTTATGCTTTAGTCTATAAATTAATATAGTAGTTCAATTTATTGCGGTAAGATATTTTATTTCCGCAAGTTTTAACAAAAAATTAGTAGCAACACTTTGTGTATTGCAGTTGCTGTTTAATCTTTTGGTAGTGTCAATTATCAAATCTGTTAAGTTTGCTAGAGTTGCTATATTATAACTACTAGCAAGTGGATTAGGGATATTATTTATAATATCTTCCATTGTTCCTGATATAATACCTTCTATAATAGCAAGGTAATAGGAAAACTCTTCTTTGTCATTGCCAAGATATTTTATATATTTGTTTATTAGAGTAGTAGAGGTATAGCCTGTTAATAAATCTATCATATTTTTATATGCAGACTGAAAATTTTTATCTGTTGCTAAAGATTTTGCATCAGTAAAATTACCCTTACTAAATTTGACTGCTAGTTCTATATTTTCGGAATTAATACCGATTTTCGTAAGTTCTTTTGCTATAGTTGCATTATCCCATACGTTTAAATAGATTTTTTTTGTACGTGATTTAATAGTTTGCAACATACTTGCTTCGCTTTTTACTGCAAGAATTATTATTACTCCAAACGGAGGTTCTTCAATAGTTTTTAATAGTTTGTTTTGACTAGCCTCATTCATACTTTCAGCATTATAAATAACATAAGTTTTATAATTATTTTCCACTGCTGTTATACTTGTATCTGCTATTAATTCCTTTATATCATCAACTTTTATAGCACTATCTTTTTTTAATTTGTATACATTGGGGTTATTATCATGCTCCAGTCTAGTACATTCTGCACATATTCCGCAAGCATTATGACTTTTGCAATAAATAGTTTGCAGCATACAACTTATAAAGTTATCCGAAGTTTCCTTATCTTCAGATATTACCATATAACTATGTGCAATTCTATCGGACACAGCATCTTGATTTATAATTTTGTATGCTTTTGACTTTTTTATAATGTCAATATGTTCTATCACTTTATAATTCCTCTTACTTGCAAGTTGCGTATTATAGCATTGTGTGTATCATATTTATTGCCCCTAGGTGATATACTTATAATTCTGTCAGGGTACATATCTACTGCTTTTTTATAGCCTTCGTATACTTTTTTGTGAAAATCTAATGACTGCAATTCCATTCTGTCACCTTCATCACGACCACCTTTTCTTTTAAAAGCCTCATCTGGTGGCAAATCAAGAAAAATAGTTATATCTGGCATATAATTCCCGCATACTGTCTCGTTTAGTGCAGTAATAGTTTTAACACCTAAATCTCTTGCAAAACCTTGATATGCCATAGTGCTATCAATAAACCTGTCACAAACAACAAGTTGCTCATTTTCTAGTGCAGGGATAATAACTTGTCCCATAAGTTGGGCACGCGCAGAAGAGTACAACATTGCTTCGCAAAGAGGTGTCATTTCGCTATTACTTGGGTCAAGTATTATTTTTCTAATTTTTTCGCTCAATAAATTTCCGCCTGGTTCACGCAAAAACATTGCTTTTTGATTTGTCTTTTTTAAATAATCTTTTAGCATATTTACTTGTGTAGATTTGCCAACACCTTCGCAACCTTCAAAAGTTATAAATTTACCTCTTGCCATATTTTCTCCTGCATAACTATTATTGTATTGTAATTTGTCATATTTTTACTATTGTTCATAAACGGGAACTTTACCATTAACAAGTCCAAATATTTCCGCTTTTGTAGTGTATAAAAATTGTATAATATCTTCTGTTATCAAGTCGCCTATTTTTAGTATTGGAGTGCCCGGAGGATATATCCCAATGTTTCCAGCGCAAACTTTGTTATCACATATTTTTAAATCTAAAAAGGTAACTTTTTTATTTTTAACCTCGATTTTTGCAAGGTTTTTTATATCAAAACGTTCACATTTTTTGTAGGTCACAATGCTATTTAGTGCTTTTGCAAGGGTTTGTAAGTACTTGCAATTGTAAGGTGTAACTATTGTCACCAAACTATCATAATAAGTCATTTCTATAAAAATATTTTTCTTTTCTAATTCTTTTGCTATAATGCTTGCATCAAGGTCTTTGGCACAAATACAAAGTCTAGTTATATCATCACTTTCAAGCACAATATATCTACTGCAAATTGTTTTTTTAAAATTTTCAATTTCATGAATACAAGTGTCGTATAATGTTTGCCCATTATTATAAAACTCACAAATTGCGTTATCTATACTTGCCATAGTTAAGTAATTTGGACTTGAAGAATGTAACAAACTTCTTGCAAAAACTAACATATCATAAAGTTTTGCATCATTTGTAATAATTCCTGCACCACCTGTTAAAATAGGTAATGTTTTATGAAAGGAAAGTATAGTAATATCCGCAATTTTAGTATTTAAATCTGGTAGATTATCATTAAACGGAAAGTGACTTCCGTGACTTGCATCAACAATTACTATGGCAGTTGTATTTTTTAAATTGTTTATATCTGTAACATTTCCAAAATAATTTGGAGAAGTTATAACTATACAGTTATAGTCATTAGGATTAATATCGTTAGTTGTTTGTGTAACAAAGATTTCAAAGTTAAAAATATTGGCATAATTATATACGCTTTTGTGTGCATCACCAACAATAAGAAGTTTACTGCCATAATTTTTTGCAGTAAAAAGTGCTATTGCGACCCCACAAGTTGCTCCATTTGTAAGCATTAGTGCGTATTTGGAATTGTATGCTTTTGCAATATTTTTTTCAGTATTTGCAATTACTCCATCACTTTCAATAAGATTATCCGAAAAAGATAGTTCGGTAATGTCCATTTGTGTGGTTATACCTAAATTTTCACCATTATGTGATGGCATGTGAAAACGAATAGGGTTGCTTTGGGCATAATTTTTTATTGTTTGATACAACTTGTTTTGCATATTAACTCTCCCTAAATTCACATACAAATTTATTATACTATAAAAAAACAATAATTGCAACAGCATTTTTATATATTTTGTGCGCATTTTATTTTTATTTAAAAATATATATGTAATATATAATCTATTATTGACAACAATAGATTTAAATGTTAAAATAGTAAGAGAGTTTTATTATTATTTTATAAAATATTAAATTTATACAAAAGAAATAGTTTTGAAATACCATTGGATAAAAAATTTATCAGTGCAAATATATTGGAGAGTGTAATGGCAAAACAATTGAAAATTGCTTTTTTGGGTGGTGTGGGCGAAATCGGTAAAAATATGACTGCTGTTGAATATGGCGACAATATTTTTATTATTGATTGCGGTTCTATGTTCCCTACAAACGAAACACCGGGAATTGACTTGGTTATTCCTGATTTTAATTATATAGTAAAAAACAAAGACAAAGTTAGAGCAATACTTTTAACTCACGGGCATGAGGACCACATAGGCGGTATGCCATACTTGTTAAAGGAATTACCAGATGTTAAAGTATATGGTTCTAAATTAACACTAGCACTTTTAGAGCACAAACTTAATGAGGCAAAAATTACTATGCCAAAATGTATATGTGTAGAGGGCGGAAGTGTAGAAAAAATAGGTGTTTTTTCAGTAGAATTTATTAAGCAAAGCCATTCTATATCTGGGGCATTTGCTCTTGCAATAAGCACTCCAATTGGTGTAATATTCCATACTGGTGATTTTAAAATAGACTACACACCTATAGATAGCGAAAGGGCAGATTTATCAAGGTTTGCAAGGCTTGGTGATGAAGGTGTTCTTCTTATGCTTGGGGAGAGTACCAATATAGAAAAAAATGGTTATTCAATGAGTGAGAGTGCTGTTGGCACTACTATTGATAAACTTTTTGCAAATAATCTTGATAGCAGAATTATAATTGCTACTTTTGCAAGCAATGTGCATAGATTGCAGCAAATAATTAATATTTGCGAAAAATATGGCAGAAAAATAGTTTTTAATGGCAGAAGTATGCTTAAGGTTAGTGAACTTGCAAAAAGTATAGGGGAATTAGACTATAAAGCAGGCACTGTCATTGACGCAGAAGAAATGGGCAAATACCCAGCACGCAAAATATGTATAATTTCTACCGGCTCACAAGGTGAGCCTATGAGTGCTTTAACTCGTATGGCAAATGGTGAGGATAAAATTATTGTTGGTAAAAATGATGTTATTGTTTTATCTTCTTCACCTATCCCGGGTAATGAAAAATATGTGTATACCACAATAAATAACTTGTACCAAAGAGGTGCTAAAGTTATATATGGCTCACTTGACGAATTGCATGTTTCAGGACATGCTTGCAAAGAAGAGTTAAAACTTATGATATCTTTAATAAGACCAAAGTTTTTTATCCCTGTTCATGGTGAGTATAGACATTTAAAACAACATGAGGAACTTGCAATGTCTTTAGGTGTTCCTCAAAAAAATATAGGTATTTGTGAAATAGGCAGTCAGATAGAAATTAAAAAGACAAAACTTTTGCCTTGCGAAAATATTCCTGCAGGAAGTGTGTATGTTGATGGACTTATGGACGTTGACGATATTGTGCTTAGGGACAGAACTCAGTTATCCAAAGACGGATTTGTTGTTTGTTTGCTTGGGGTTAGTATGGAATCTAATTCTCTTGCGTCAACGCCTGACATTATAGCAAGAGGTTTACAATTTACTGACGAGATTTTGGAAGAAATTAAAGATGCAATATGTACTATGTTTGAAAGTTTTTCTTACCACGGTAGCAGTGATAGAGGTAGTTTAAAAGCATCTGTTAGAAGAATTATAAACAACATTATTAAAGCAAGATTAAAACAAAGACCTATGATTTTGCCAATAATTATGGAAATTTAATTTACAATTAGGTTAAGTAAAAGTTTGGAGTACATTATGCAAGATTTTGATAGTGATTTTAAACAAATAGAAAATCTAGCACGGGAAAGATTTATTCCTGTTATTCTTGATGACTCTAAGGAAGAACTTTTGGCGTTAGTTAAAAAAATAAAACCTAAACGTATACTTGAAATTGGCACTGCAATAGGGTATAGTGGTTCACTTATGCTTACTACTGAAGAAAGTGCTATACTTGATACAATTGAGTTACTTGAGGAAAGACAACAAGAGGCAATAACCAACTTTAAAAAGTTTGGGGTTGATAGCAGAGTAAATAGTTATTTAGGTGACGCAATGGAGTTGTTGCCAAACATAATAAATGGCAATTGTTATGATTTGGTTTTTATTGATGGGCCTAAAAGCAAGTATCTAAATTATATGAATTTAGTTATTAATAACATTAATAAAGGCGGCTATATTTTTTGCGACAATGTGCTTTTTCGTGGACTAGTTGCAAATGGTAAAAAACCACCACATAAGTTTAGGACAATTGTAGTAGGATTAAGAAAATTTTTAAGTTATGTAATGAATAATAGCGATTTTCGTACACAAATTATGGAAAAAGGAGATGGCATTGCCATTATAGAATTCATAAAATGATGGAATTATTAGCGCCTGCGGGTGATTTTAAAAAACTTAAAACTGCAATTCACTTTGGGGCAGATGCTGTATATGCAAGTGGCAATAACTATGGACTTAGAAAAGGTGCAAAAAATTTTAGTGATGATGGACTAAAAGAGGCTGTAGACTATTGTCATTCAAAGGACAAAAAATTTTATGTAACTTGTAATATTGTTGCACATAATAGTGATTTTGAAGGTCTAGATAAGTACCTTAAATTTTTAGACGATATTGGTGTTGATGCAGTTATTGTATCCGACCCCGGAATAATCTGTTTTTGCAGAGATATACTAAAACATACTGAAATACATCTTTCTACTCAAGCAAATGCTACAAACAAATACACAGTAAAATTTTGGGCGGAATGTGGTGTTAAAAGAGTGGTTTTGGCAAGGGAGTTAAGTGTTGCTGAAATTAAGGAAATAAGTGAGTTTGTGCCTAATGTGGAACTGGAGGCTTTTGTGCATGGTGCAATGTGTGTTTCTCATAGCGGTAGATGTTTATTGAGTAATTTTTTAACACATAGAGATGGTAATCGTGGCGACTGTGTGCAGGCTTGCAGATGGGAATATGCTATTCACGAAGTTAATAATGACAAAAGACAATTGTTTTTGTCTGAAGATGAGCGAGGCTCTTACATATTAAATAGCAAAGATTTAAATATGCTTGCAAATATAAAAGACTTAATTGATGCGGGTGTAACTTCTTTTAAAATTGAAGGAAGAATGAAATCTCAGTATTATGTCGGTACTGTAATAAATGCTTATAGAAAGGGTTTGGATGCGTTTTTACAAAAAGGACAAAATAGTGTGCCAAAATATTTGTTGGACGAACTTAACAAGATAGCACACAGAGATTATACAACAGGTTTTTACTATGGTGATAGTGACAACATAAGTTACGAAAATAATCAAACTGCTGGTGAGTATGAATTTATGGCAGAGGTTATTGATTATGATGACACTAAAGGCGGTATTTGGATAGAACAACGCAACAGATTTGCTGTTTGCGATAGTTTGGAGATTTTATCCGCATCAGATGATTTGCTTAACAAAATAATTAAAATAGAAATAATGGAAAATGTTGACGGCGAGTTAGTAGAAGATGCTAAACTTGTGCAACAAAAATTATTTATAAAAACAGAATATCATTTGTCAAAACGAGATATTTTGCGTAAGAAGGTGGTAAAATGTTAGAGAAAAAGTGCATTTTATTGTTGTATGGCGAAGGAAGATATGACTCAAGCATTACTGCTGTAAAAGAGTATATTGAAACGCAAGGTGATAGTTATGTAGTGGCTATCAGTGATAAGGAATTGTACCCATTTTATTGGTACAAAATGGCTTTTTATGTTTATAGATTTTTTAGCAGAGGTTGTGCTTGGATAAATAATTTACATTTAAGTTTTAATACTATTTGGAATAGGATAAATGTAAATAAAAGCAAAAAAGAATGTAAGGAACTTGTTGAGCCAACTGGCGGACTAAAAGGTATTGCTTACAACTGGACAGAACAATACAGACGAATTAGAAATATATTATTAAGATATAACCCTGAAGTGGTTGTTTGTAGCACTCCTAAACTTTTAAGAGATACTGTTAAAGCATGCGATAAAGCAAAACTTAAAAATATAGATATTTGCGGACTTGTTACAGATTATTGCTTAGATGCAAGATTTGTAAATTATAAAGCAAACAGATATTTTGTGCAAAACAGCGATGTAAAAGAAAGATTAATTACATTGGGTATTGAAGATGGTAAAATAGACATAGTTGGTACACCTCTTGTTAAGGATAGTAAAGAGCAGTTTGACAAAAAACAAGTGCTTGAAGAATTAGGAATTAACAATGACAAACTGAATATTGTTATTTGCGGTGGAAGATATGGTCAGTCTGCTGTAAGAAATGTTTTTACTAGCCTTGCAGAACTTGAAAATGATATTAATATAATTGTTTTGAGTGGCGGTAATAATGGACTAATTAAATATTGTGAACTTATTACTAAAAATCGTGCAATAGAGGATAAAGTATTTTTAATTGAAGAAATAGATAAATTTGCAAAATTGTATAGTGTTGCAGATATTATGATAGTATCACCAACTGCATCAATTACTTATGAGGCAATGTATCATAACAGCAATATAATATTGTGTAATGGCGGAGACGCACTAGAAAATAGAAATTCACATTATCTTGCAACTAACCAACTTGCTTTGCTTGGAAGAAATAATGACGAACTTATTGCAAGTATCTCTAAATTTATGGCAGATGGTGATTTTGCTGACGATATGAGATATGCTCAAAATGAGTTTGTTGTACCAGATAGTGATAAAGTTTTAGGCGATATTATTATAAAAATAGCACAAAACAACCGGAACAGCAAAGTTGAAGAACAAGAACAGATAAAAAAAGTGGGACTTAATGAGTTGGAAAACTTAGATAAATTGGAAAATACAGCAGAGGAGCAAGAAAATGATTAAACATATAGTTATGTATAAACTAAAAAATCCAAGCATGGATAATTGTAAGGCTATGGTGGAAAAATTTATGTCTATGCAAGGCAAAATAGACATTTTAAAAAGTGTGCAAGCAGGTAGTGATTTTGTAAAAAGTGCACGAAGTTTTGATGTTTGCCTAGAGTGTGTTTTTGAAACTCGTGAGGATATGGAGGCATATCAAGTACACCCAGTACATATTCCAGTGAAAGAGTTTGTTAGCGGGCTTGTCAAAAAATCACATTCTGTTGATTATGAATTTTGATAAATAATAGGAGAGATATAATATGATTAAAGCAACAATTAATTTAGAAGATGGCAGAAAAATAAATTTAAATTTAGATGCAGAGTGTGCACCAATATCTACAGCAAATTTTGTGCAACTTGCTAAAGCAAATCATTATAATGGTTTAATATTTCACAGAATAATACCTAATTTTATGTGTCAAGGTGGTGGAATGACTGTTGATATGAAACAAAAAGACGATTTAACTCCTATAAAAGGTGAATTTTTGTCAAATGGTGTTAAAAACATGAGACAGCATAAAGCAGGTACTATCAGTATGGCAAGAACAATGTTTAAAGATAGTGCAACATCTCAGTTTTTTATTTGTTCTGTGGATACTCCATTTCTTGATGGTGAGTATGCTGCGTTTGGCGAAGTTGCAGATAATGAAAGTTTGCAAGTAATATTGGATATGAGCAAAGTAAAAACTCATTCAGTTGGTTATTTTGATGATGTTCCAGTAGAGCCAATAATTATTAAAAATGTGGAAATAGTGGAGGAATAATATATGTCAAGAATGACTTTAAAAGAATTAGGTGATAAATATTTAGAACTTGGCGGACAAAAAGTTGAAATTAGTGGTTGGGTTAGAACTATTCGTGATAGCAAAAATTTTGCTTTTGTAGAGTTAAATGATGGTAGTAGATTTAAAACAACTCAAGTTATAGCAGATAGCACTATTGCTGATTACAAAACATTGGTTAGCCAAAATGTAGGTGCAGCAATTAGTGTAATTGGTGAAGTAGTTTTGACTCCTGAAAATAAACAACCATTTGAAATAAAGGCAGAAAGTTTTACTTTGGAGGCAACAAGTACACCTACTTATCCGCTTCAAAAGAAAAGACATTCAATAGAGTTTTTGCGTGAAATTGGACATCTTCGTCCAAGAACAAATCTTATGCTTGCAACATTCAAAATCCGTTCAGTTGCAGCACAAGCAATACATAGTTTTTTTGCAAAACAAGGCTTTGTTTATGTAAACACACCATTAATTACTGGTAGTGACTGCGAGGGTGCAGGTGAAATGTTTAAAGTTACTACACTTGATTTGGAAAACCCACCAAAAACTAAAGATGGCAAAATTGATTACTCTCAAGACTTTTTTGGAAAGCCTGTAAGTCTAACAGTAAGCGGTCAGTTAAACGCAGAGTGTTATGCTTTGGCATTTGGTAGTGTATATACTTTTGGACCAACATTTAGGGCAGAAAAAAGTTATACCGCTCGTCACGCAGCAGAATTTTGGATGATAGAGCCAGAAATTGCTTTTGCAGACTTGCATGACGATATGAATGTTGCTGAAGGTATGATTAAGTATGTAATAAAAGACGTGCTTTCAAAGTGTCCAGAAGAAATGGAATTTTTGAATGCTTTTGTAGATAAAGGCTTAATTGAAAGACTTACAAAACTAGTAAATAGTGAGTTTAAAGAGGTTACATATACAGAGGCTGTAGAGATTTTGAAAAAACACAACGAAGAGTTCCAATATAAAGTGGAATGGGGTGTAGATTTGCAAACAGAGCATGAAAGATTTTTGACAGAGCAAATTTTTAATGGCCCAATTTTTGTAACTAACTATCCAAAGGATATAAAAGCCTTTTATATGAGAATGAATGACGATAACAAAACTGTTGCAGCAGTAGATATGCTTGTACCGGGTGTTGGTGAGATTATTGGCGGCTCTCAAAGAGAAGAAAGGTATGACTTATTAGTTAAACGTATTAATGAGTTAGGCTTAAAAGAGGAAGACTATTCTTGGTATCTAGATTTAAGAAAATATGGTGGTGTTAAACATTCAGGCTTTGGCTTAGGTTTTGAAAGATTAATTATGTACCTAACAGGTGTAAGCAATATTCGTGATGTTATACCATTCCCAAGAACAACGGGTACTTGTGAGTTTTAATTTTGCATTTTGTAGTTTTAAATTTTAAGAAAAAATAAAAAAGGGGGATAATAGCAATACTAATTTTTTGTGGTATTGCTATTATTTATAAAATTATGAGTGATTTAAACAAACATTTATTGTATGCTATAAATGATAGCACGGCGGAAAATATTGTTGTAATTGGCAATGTAAGAATATCTATAATCACAGATAAGTTGTTTAGGGTAGAAGTTAGCAAAAGTGGTGAGTTTCATGATTTGCCTACACAAAAAATTTTACATAGGAATTTTGCAAACCCTGAATATGAGGTTGCGGAAAATGCAAAAAATATTACAATAAAAACAAAATTTGCACAGGTTAATATAAACAAAAAAGGTGATTTTTTATCTGTAGTTTTATCTGATGGAAGAAATGTTAAAAACGCAAAGTCTGGCAACTTAAAAGGTACTTGCAGAACTTTAGATGGTACTATAGGTGCTGTAAAATTAGAAGATGGTGTTATATCTAAAGATGGTGTTGCTATTTTAGATGATAGTAACTCTTTAGTGTATAATAAAGAGGGTGAATTATGCGTAAAACCTTACGAAAATCGTGACTATTACATATTTGCTTATGGTTATAATTATAGGGAAGCAATAGTAGATTTTTATAAACTAAGTGGTGAAACTCCGCTTATTCCAAAATATGTTTTGGGTAACTGGTGGAGTAGGTATAGAGCATATTCAGACAAGGAATATTTGAATGTAATGGATAACTTTATAAAAAGAAATATCCCAATTACAGTTGCAACTGTTGATATGGATTGGCACTTGGTTCATGGTATAGACAAAAAGTACAGGACAGGCAATATCTATCCGTGGGAATCAACTGGTTGGACAGGGTATACTTGGAATGAAAAACTATTCCCTGACTATAAAGGCTTTTTAAAAGAGTTGCATGACAGAAACTTAAAAGTTACATTAAATCTTCATCCAGCAAGAGGTGTAAGAGGCTTTGAGTCAATGTATAAGGAAATGGCAGAGGCTATGGGTGTTGACCCAAGAACTGAAACACCTATTGATTTTGATTTGACTAATCATAAGTTTGTAAATAATTATTTTGATATTTTGCATCACCCTTACGAAAAAGATGGTGTAGACTTTTGGTGGATAGACTGGCAACAGGGCAAAAGCAGCCAAATTACTGGACTAGACCCATTGTATGCTTTAAATCATTATCACACACTAGATAGTTGCAAGGATAATAAACGCGGTATTATATTATCTCGTTATGCAGGCATTGGTAGTCATAGGTATCCGCTAGGTTTTTCAGGCGATACAAATACTACTTGGAGTTGCTTAAAATTTCAACCATATTTTACTGCAACTGCTACAAATTGCGGTTATTCTTGGTGGAGTCACGATATTGGTGGTCATCATTTTGGCTATAAAAATGACGAATTGTATTGCAGATGGATACAGTTTGGAGTATTTTCACCAATTTTAAGGTTGCACTCTACTCAAAATGACATAATGGGTAAAGAACCTTGGAATTATTCTAGCATAACAGAAAGTATTACAACTGATTATTTAAGATTACGTCATTCATTAATACCATTTCTATATACAATGAATATGAGGACTCATAAGCACGGCATAGGTTTGATAGAACCAATGTATTATGATAATCCTAAGGATATAAGGGCATATAAATGCAAAAATTGCTACTTGTTTGGTGGCAGTCTTGTAGTTGCACCTATTACTGAAAAGACTGATAATTATACCTTAACTGCGCCAGCACAAGTATTTTTGCCAAAAGGCAGATGGACTGACATATTTACTGGCAAAGTGTATGATGGGGATAATTTGTTTATTGTAAACAGAGATATTAAGTTTATGCCTGTGTTTGCAAAAGAGGGTAGTATAATTCCACTTGCGTGCAATAATGGTAATAGCACAGATAACCCAAGTACAATGAATATTTTGGTGTATAGTGGTAATGGCGAATTTAATTTGTATGAAGATGATGGCATAAGTTATAATTACAAAAAAGGTGAGTTTGTAGAACGCAAGTTTAGTGTTGCAGAACAACAAAATGAATTAGTATTTGAAATTAATCCTTGTATTGGCGATTTAAAACTTGCTTTTGATAGAAAGTTTATTATTAACTTTAAAGATATTTTAAACTATAAGAGTGTACAAGTTAAATTGAATGATAAAGTTATTGATTTGCAACCTAAAAATAATTCAGTTGAGTTTGAAGTTACTATTAAGCCAACAGATAAATTGCAAATTGTGCTTTTAGACTATAGTAGAATAACAAATGGTACTTTAAACGAAAATATTGTACGAATATTTAGCAAGTATCAATATAAAAACACTGCAAAAACTATAGTATATAATAAGTTTAAAAATGTACAAACAAAAACACAATTGCAAAAAGCATTAAGTAGTATTGGTGGGCATAAACGTCTTAAGGCTCAACTTTGCGAATTATTGTATATGCAATTTAATGATTAATAACAAAAAAATCATTTAATACCGATTTTTTAATAGTTTTTGTATTAAAATAAGGCTTAAGTCTTAAAAATTAAATAACAAAAAAGCGGGTTTTATCCCGCTTTTTTAGTTGGTCTGGTATAATTATTGTAGTTTTGGAG
>OFGX01000642.1_pt1 | contig 25116 bp, 23 predicted proteins | sample 1521831 | NCBI WGS metagenome assembly OFGX01 (sample SAMEA3504080, study PRJEB24116) | mouse gut metagenome | biome: mouse gut; feature: mouse-associated habitat; material: faeces | place: Denmark | collected 2011 | reverse complement strand
GGCACTCCGGCTTCTCCACTGTCCCGAAATAGGGAACCACCTTCTCCGGCTCCATGACCACCTCCCCCAGCAGCAGCACGCCCGGACAGACGATTTCCCCGATGATGCGCATCATGCGCACGATGGTGTGCACCTGGGGGAGATTGCGGCACTGGGTGTTCAGCTCTTTCCAGATATAGGGCACTGCGTCAATGCGGACAATATCCAGCCCTCTATTGGTAAGATAGAGGAAATTGTACATCATTTCGTTGAAGACCCTGGGGTTCTTGTAATTCAGGTCCCACTGATAGGGATAAAAAGTGGTCATGACGAAATGCCCCGCGTCCGGCAGCCAGGTGAAATTGCCCGGCGCGGTGGTGGGGAACACCTGGGGAACCGTCTTCTCGTACAGGGAGGGCAGGTAGGAATTGTCGAAGAAGAAGTAGCGGCTCATGTACTCCCCCTCGCCCTGGCGGGCGCGCCTGGCCCACTCGTGGTCCTCCGAGGTATGGTTCATGACGAAATCCATGCACACATTGATGCCTTTGTCATGGCAGGCCGCCGTCAGGTTCTCCAGATCCTCCATGGTACCCAGGCTCTCCTGGACTTTCCGGAAATCCGACACTGCGTAGCCGCCGTCGGAGCGACCCTCCGGGGTCTCCAGGAAAGGCATCAGGTGGATGTAGTTCACATTGCATTTCTCGATGTAATCCAGCCTGGACTCCACGCCCTTCATGTTCCCGGCAAAATTGTCGATGTAGAGCATCATCCCCAGCATGTCATTGCTGCGGTACCATCCCAGGTCCGCCTCCCTGGCATGATCCAGTTCTTTCAGCCCGGCCTTCCTCTCCAGGTAAAAGTTCCTCATGTTCTCCAGCAGTTCCGCGAACATGGAGTCGTTCCGGTACAGTTCCATGTAAAGCCAGCGCAACTCGTCGTGGTGCTTTTGCAGCCTGGCCTGGAACTCCTCGTCGGATGGCGGCTCCGGGCTCTGGGCTCCGCCCTCCGGGGCGCGGGCTTCTGCGGTTTCGGCGCAAGCCTCCGCAGGCTTTTGTTCCGCAGCTGTTTCTCCTCCATCGGCTGTCATCTCTGAATCCGCGGCGGCTTCCCTGGCACCGGCTTCCGCCAACGGCTCTGTCGCTGCTTTCTTTGCACCGGCTTCCGCCAATGGTTTCGCATCCGCTTTCTGTGGTTTCTTCATCGCGGACTTTCTGTTGTCCGCACGTTTTCTACTCATATTTTTTCCCACTCCTTTCCCTCTCCTTTTCCCGATTCGGTTTTGTCTCTATCGGCAGTCTTTTCTAACATTATGTCCAACTAAAATTATACCTGACCGCCGCCTTTTTCACAATACGAAATTTGAAAGCACCCCTTTGATGCTGCGCACCAGCCCTTCCACCGTGTCAGCAAAGAAAATGCCGCCATTGTTTATTTTTTCCTGGCTCATGCTGATGTCCCTGGGGTTCGCGGCATCCTCCAGCTCTGCCAGACGGCCCCTGTCCCATCCCAGCTCCCGGAACAGGCAGCAAGCCGTCTCGTATGTGCTCCTCTCATTGGGAGCGCCGAAATTATAGGCACCGCCCGCCAGCCCCAAAGCAGGCTCCAGGTTCCCCACCACCTCATTCACATCCGTGATGCCCCGGACATCATTGCCGGGATACCGCAAGGTCTCCGATGTGCGAATCTGCGCCAGGAGCGTCCGGAGGAAATCGCTGTGCTCCCCCTCGTTCATCGTCCTCACATCATACATCCAGGACAGCCGAAGATGCACGCAGTCCGGATTCACCTGTGTGCATTTTTCCTCCGCGTACAGCTTCTCCCTTCCATATAGATTGCCGGGCCGCAGTTCCTGCTGCTCTCTGTGAGGGCCTTTCTGGCTGCTTCCGAAATATACCTGATCCGAACTGCAGAACAGGCATTTCGCACCCACCGCCGCCGAAGCTGCCGCCAGGTTCACGCTGCCCTCCACGTTGATGTCCCAGGAGCGCTCCGGCTCCCTTTCACAGCGCCCGATATCCGAAATCGCCGCGCAGTGCACCACCGCGTCAGGCCGCCAGCCCTCCAGGCAAGAAAAGACCTTATCTCTGTTCCTGATGTCCAGTTCGCCGTGCGTCGGCGCATATACCTCATATTTCCCCTTATAAAAATCCACCACTCTGTTCCCCAGGAAGCCTGATGCGCCTGTCACCAATAATTTCTTCATGCCGCCCTCCTCGTCCATATTTTTAGCACAACATAATACCGGAGCCCTGTCCTCCGCTTTCCTTTAGATTGAACTTTCCTTAACTCCAGTCAAACCCGATTCACAGGTTCCTCGCATATGGGGCTCCACTGGAAGCCAAGCACTCATACCTGACCAAGCCCTCACCACCTGCTATTCCAGGCTTCCCCTTTCTTCCGTATAACGGTATTCCATCCCATAAGATTCCTCGCTTGACTCATGGTTCAGATAATCCACCGCCGCTGCATTCGCAGCCGCGTTTTGATCATTTGAAAGTGAATTGCAACCGCACAGATGGAAAAAATTTTTCTGTCACTCTTGTCATTTCCTACATATGGTATTATAATATCCCCATGTGCTACAAAATATTGTCATTTACTGCAAAGGCCCCAGGCTTCCACCCATGACAGCCTTATGGCAAGGAAACCTTCTTTTCAGAAAAACGAGGCAAAAGATGAATCTGTCCGACCTGGCAAGAAATTCACATATGCTGCGGGGAGCCCTGTCGAAAAAAGGCTATATGCGCTGGTGGCATTCCTTTACCGGCACGCAGCCCGAGACGGGGGAGACCCGTACCTTTTATATAGAGTTCTACATCATTAACCCAGCCCTGGGCGGCACCCGTCCTATCCTGGGGCAGCATCCATACTTTAAAAAGCGGGGCGCGAAGCCCTCTTATGTCATGGTAAAAGCCGGCGTCTTCCCCGACCAGGAGGGAAACGGCGGCAGGCAGCTGCATGCCTTTTACCCGATTTCCGCGCTGCAGGCCACAGGCAGCCCTCTGATCATGCAGCTTGAAGACGCAAATGCAGGTAAATGTTTTTACAGCGAGGACAAGCTGACGGGATATGTCGAGGCGTCCCCCAGGGAAGCCCGTCGCCGCTCCCATATGACGGACGCAGGGCGCATGGAATGGGATGTGAAAGTCCACAAGGCTGTCTCCTGCCGGGGTGCCTGGGGCGGAAGATTCCTTCAGGCGCTGAATGCCCTGGACAGTTATTGGCACGGCGAGGGCATCCGCTGCTTTTTCCAGGGCAGCGTCACACTGGACGGCGTGGCTTATGAGGTGGAGCCGGAGACAAGCTACGGCTACGCGGACAAGCACTGGGGCCGCAGCTTCAACAATCCCTGGTTCCAGTTCGCCTGCGGCAATCTCACCAGCAAGCGTTCCCACCGGCAGCTGCGCCACTCCGCGCTGGCCATGAACTGTCTGCGTCCGCGTTTCCTGCGGTTCTCCCTAAGGAGACGGCTGGTGCTGCAGCTGACTTACATGGGGGAAGATTTCGAGTTCTCCCGCTGTAAATGGGACACGAAGGAGACCTCCAAACGGTTCGTCTGGCATATCCTGGCGCAGAACAAGAAGACGGTGATAAAGATTTCCGGCAGCTGCACCAAAGCGGAGATGCAGAACCTTCTGTATGAATCCCCTGACGGGAACCTCTCAAGGCTCCCCCTCCTGGCAGGATGCGGCGGCATCGGGACGATTCAGCTCTACCGGAAGGACTCCGGCGGCAGGGAGCTGCTGGATACTTTGGCAATGGACAATGCTTTGTGCGTTTACCGGGCAGAAGAGGCGGAGGTTCACTGAACTTTCCCGCTACAGCCATAGCTCCGCTTAGTTTGCTGCGCAATAAGCTTATAATGCCGCATGACCATCTACTGCAGGTTCACTGCTTCGTTCACCGGCAGAAGGATTTCCACCAGGAACCCTCCTGTGGGGCTATGGTCGATTCGCACCTGGCCGCTGTGGGCTGCCGTTATCTGGCGCACAATCAAAAGGCCCAGCCCATGGCGCAGCTGCACCCCGCTCCCGCTGCCCATCATATAGTGGGGCGTATTCCGAATCGTCTCCAGCTTCTCGTCCGTGACCCCTACGCCGTCATCCTCGATAAGGATATGTGCGATTTGCCGTACAGGGACAGTTGACCTGGCAGATTCGGCCTGACGGGCAGCAGGTAGGACGGATGGCGTCCGTTGGGCAGATGGCGTCTCTGGGGTAAAATGCGGTTCAGATTGCATGGCGTCCTGATTTTCTATCCGCAATGTTATGCTGATATGGCACCCCTCCGGGTTATGCTGCCGGGAATTGCCCAACACGTTTACGACAGCCCGCAGGAGCAGTTCCTTATCGCCCTGTAGGATACAGATGCTTTCTTTTTCGTCACATCGGAACTCTATGGGATACTTCCCCTCTAAATCCAGATTCATGAAATCCACTGCTGCCTGCCGCAGCACTGCCTTCAGGTTCAGGCGTTCCGGCTTCACAGGCTGCATCTGGTATTCCAGCTTGGAGGCAAGGTTCAGATCCCCCACCAGGTTCTTCATCTTCATGCTCTGCAGGCGGATGATTTCCGCTTTCTTCCGGATTTCCCCGGGCAGCGCTTCATCCTCCTCCATCTCCGCCGCATACCCCATCACCATGGTCAGTGGCGTGCGGATATCATGGGACACGCCGGATATCCAGCCCGCCCGGGCATTCTCCTTTTTCCGGATGGCCCGTTCCTGAGCACGCAGCTTCTCGTTCACCCGATTCACCGCGGCCGCCACCTCCGCCAGGAACCCTTTTTCCCAGACATGGACTTCCTCCATGGGCAGCATTTCCAGCCCCTCCACCACCGGTTTCACGGAGCGGAGGATGCGCGTGGCCAGTACCATATAAATCAGGAAAATCAGGACGCTGTTCATGGCCAGGAAGCTCAGGAGCATTTTAGGCATTTCCGCAATGGACTGGTAGTCGAAGGTGTTCCACATCAGCTTCCAGTAGGCGGTCTTGGGATGCCCCAGGATGACCAGGTCGTCCCCTCTGGCTCCCACTGTGGTGGGGTAGTCCCGGATGTACCCTCTGGTGTACCAGGAAATCTCCGCCGCGGAATAGTGCAGGGGAATCTCATCCGGCAGGCCTTCGCTGTGCCAGATGACATCCCCTGTGCCGTCTTCCACCAGGATGCCCCAGGCCTGAAATTCCGCCAGTATCCGCTCGCCTGCTTCCGACAGCTGCAGGCTGCCGCCCTCATCCGGGGCCAGTTCTCTGCCTATCTCTTTAGCCGCCTCCCAGCCGCTGTTGCTGCTTCTCTCCCGGTAGGTGAAGGCAACGAAAAGAGCCAGGTTCAGGGCGAACAACATGGGCATGATGACGATTACCAATAAGATAAAGCGTTTTATCAGACGCAGCGTTTTTTTCATAGTGTCTGTCCTTTTCCGGTTCTGTCATATGGGGCCGTCTCCGAACAACTGATACGAGCTTGCGGCGATTTTCTTGAATTTCAAGGCTTTTCCTGTCCGCCGGCCCTAAGGAGTTGTCGGAAAATAACTGATACAACTTCTTTAGAGAAAAGCCCGAAAACACAAGGAAAACAGCTTTAAACTCGGATCAGTTATTTGTAGGCACTTCCTTATCTTCGCAGCACCAATTTATATCCCAGCCCTTTCACGGTCAGCAAGGATGCCGGTTTTGACGGATTTTCCTCTATTTTTTCACGGATTCTCCTGATATGGGCCATCAGGGAATTCTCATAGCCGTAGGGATTGTCCCCCCAGGCCGCTTCACAGAGCCCGTCTATGGTGACGATGCGGCCCTCGTTGCGGTAGAGGACGCTGAGCAGCTCAAATTCTTTGGCAGTCAGCGGCAGACGCTCCTCCCCCCGCAGCACCTCCGCCCTGGCGAAATCTATCTCACAGGCAGCCAGCCGCACCCTGGGGGTCTCCTCTTTGTAGGAACGGCGCAGCACGGCGGCGATGCGGAACAACAGCTCCTTCGGCAGAAAGGGCTTCACCACATAGTCGTCCGCCCCCAGGCCGAAGCCCCGGAACTTGTCCTCGTCCTCCCCTCTGGCCGTCAGGAACAGCACAGGGATATCCTTCCGTTCCTTGAGCTTCTCCAGCAGCCCGAAGCCGTCCCCGTCCGGCAGCATCACGTCAAGGATGGCGAACTCCGGCTCCCACTCCCGCGCTGCCTCCAGGGCTTCCTTTACCGTCCCGGCCGTCCGGATTCGGACATATCCCTCCTGTGCCAGGATGGACGCCACCATGTCCCGCAGCTGCTCTTCGTCGTCCACCAGCAGTATCTTCTTTTGTTTCAGGTAATCACATTCCATGGCTTTCTCCATTCTGCTGTCTGCAGTCAATATATTGCAATCATTATCATACCACATTTCCCTATCCCTGCACATGCCTGGAGGAAATTGTAAGGTAATCGTAAGGTTGGGGAAAGGTTCCTGTAAACTGCGGGAACTATACTGTCCCTATCATCAGTCAGCGGCCCGGCAGATACGGAATACTGATTGCAGCGTTCCTATGCCGGAAGCAGAAAGCACAGAAATGCCGCTGATCAAAAAAGAAAGGAGCACGCAATGAACAGCACGAACATTATCGAGACCGAAAATCTCACAAAATCCTACGGCGACTTCACAGCCGTGTCCCATTTGAATCTCCACATCCGGAAAGGCAGCGTCTACGGCTTCCTGGGCCCCAACGGCGCAGGCAAGTCCACCACCATGAAAATGTTCCTGGGGCTCACCAGTCCTACGTCAGGGCGCTTCCAGATAGACGGGAAATCGTATCCCCGGAACCGAACCGCCATCCTGAAGGATATCGGCTCTTTCATCGAAGCCCCCTCGTTCTACGGGAACCTTACCGGCGAGGAGAACCTGGAAATCATCCGCCGCATCCTGGGACTGCCCAAAACCGCCGTGGCCGATGCCCTGGATCTGGTGGGGCTTACCCAGTACAAAAAGCGGCTGACGAAGAAATATTCCCTGGGCATGAAACAGCGCCTGGGGCTGGCCGGAGCGCTGATCGGGCATCCGCCCATCTTGATTCTGGATGAGCCCACCAACGGCCTGGATCCGGTGGGCATCCATGAAATCCGCACCTTAGTCCGTTCCCTGCCGGAAAAGTACGACTGCACCGTCCTGGTGTCCTCCCATCTGCTGCCGGAGGTGGAGCTGATGGCGGACGACATCGGCATCCTGAACCACGGCAGACTGCTGTTCGAGGGGACATTGGCTGAGCTGGAAAGTTCCGCCCGGAGCGCGGGGCTCCCCACCTACAACCTGGAGGAGACTTTCCTGGCGATGATCGACGCGGACAATCAGAAGGGAGGCGGGCGCATATGATGACCACTGCGAACACCCTCACCCTGTCCACCCTGGAGACCCGGAAGCTGAAACGGACCGGCTACGTACCGGCGTTCCTGGGCGGCGGTTTGCTGGCAGCCATGGTCCCCGTGCTGAATATGGCTGTCCGCCGGGAAATTTACGTCTCCCAGTCCGGCAGTCCGTTCCACATCCTGATGGACGCCAACTGGCAGCTGATGGCACAGCTGAACATCTTTTTGCTGGTCTGCGGCGCCTGCATCCTGTACCACACCGAGTATGCCGACAATGGCATCCAGCGGGCGGAGACGCTTCCCATGAAAGCTTCCGGCTTATTCCTGGGAAAGCTCTGCATCCTGTTCTGCTCCTGTTTGCTGCCCCTGTGCCTGGAAACGTTTTCGCTGCTGGCCTGCTGTACCCGCTATTTCCCGAAAACTCCCGGACTGGGCGCTGTCATGCTGAAAGGCATGGCCTTTGAACTGGCGCTGTTGCTCCCCACTGCCGCGGCCATGCTCTTCCTCTCCTCCCTGTGCCGGAATATGTGGATGTGCCTGGGGACGGGCGTGATACTGGTGTTCCTCACTTCCATGCTGCGCTCAGGGAATCTTGTCCTGGCCGCAGTCCCCTTTGCCGCGCCCTACCGGATGCTGCACCAGTTCACTGCCGGGCAGGCGGGCCGTCTGCTTCTTCTGTCCATGGGGGAAGTGGCGCTGTTCTGTATCATTGAATGGATATATACGAAATTACGGAGGTGTTTTCAATGAAATCCAATCTTACAATACCGTACTCCTCACAGACAGGTTCCATGGAGATTGCTTCCAGGGCAGACTGTCCGAAGAGACAGTTCTCTCCCCTTGGCCTCCTCTCCCTGTTCGGAGTGGAGCTGCTCAAAATACGCCGGTCGAAAATCTTCTGGATCCTGCTGATTCCGGCTGTCATGATGTGGCTGCCCTCCGCCCTGAACGCGGATGTGAATTTCGTCATAGATGCCTATGATATATCCCCGGATTACAATTTCTTCATCCAGGGCTATATGGGCATGGCCTGGTTCATGCTCCCCGCCACGCTGGTCATCTGCAATGTGCTGCTCCACCAGACGGAGAGCGCCCACAGAGGGCTGCTGAAATGCCTTTCCCTGCCTGTGAGCACAGCCAAAATGTGCCTGGCCAAGTTCCTGGTGACAGTGCTCTTGACGGCGGTGCAGCTGTTTTTTTCCATAGCGTCCTATTACGGGGCCGCGGCGTTGGCTTCCCGGCTGTACAAGTACGATTTCTTACTTCCTCCCGCTTATGTATGCCGGGCTGCGGCGTTGATTTATCTGGCTGCATTGCCCATGGCCGCCGTGTTCTGGATGGTCAGCGTCCTCATCCGGACGCCTGTCTTCTCCGTGGGGCTGGGGCTGGCTTCCATCGTTCCCTCGGTGCTGATGCTGAACACGAAATTCTGGTGCTGGTATCCTATGGATTATCCGTTTTATATGCTGATGACCGAGTATGGACGGATTGCCCCGGAGGTCTATGACGCCAACGTACAGCTCTTCCCGCTGCTGCCTGTCAGCATCGGCGTCACGCTGCTCTGCCTTGCCATAGCGTGCCTGCGGTACAGCCATGAAGAGAAGCTCTGAATGGCCGAAACGTTCAGATTCCATCCCGGGATTTCGGCCGGCTGTCCGAAAAATTACCTATTTATAGATTGGAGATATGCTATGAAAAACAACAATACAAGGAACACTATTTTGACCGTCCTCTGCACCCTGATGCTGTTCATCCCCTGGACGATTCTGCCCCTGCGCAGCTTCCGGTGGGCCCTGGAATCCCCTGTGGCGGAAATCATGATATCCTGTTATGCGGCCTTCATGATTTTCAGCGGCCTCTTCACCGCCGTTGTGTACGCTAAAATGAAGATACAGCATAACCTTATGAAGCTTTGCGTCGTCATCAACGGTATCTATGCTCTGGGCGGCGTCATCGCCTTCGTGCTGATGGCCATGCCAAAAATGATGATATAAAATGATTCCATCCGGGATTCTAATCTGTACGGCTGGCTCGCAAAGCGACCTTGTTCCCTTGCGAGCCTGAAAAACCACTCCCTGTCCTTTTCCGATGCACCAGGATAAAACAAAGCATATCAAATATGATATTCCTGAAACAATTTCTGCTGGAACAGCATATCTGTCGCTGAGCGGAGCAATTCCTCCTGCTTGCCTTCCGCAAGCAGCCGTTGTATCAGCTTATTCATCCGTTTGGTGCCCTGCTCTATTCCTCTCTCTTCCGCTTCCTTTTTCAGTTCCTTCAATGCCCGGCACATATCCGCTTCCTCCTCTCCGCTTTCCCTGTTCAATGTAAAATACAGCCTACCCCTTATATCCTTTAGGAATTGTCGGAAAATAACTGCTGCAATTGCTTCAGGCAAAAGCCCGGAAATACAATAAAAATTGCCATAAACTTGCAGCAGTTATTTGTAGACAATTCCTTATGTTCGTGCATGCGTCAATGACGTCTACCGCACTCTTCGGTATCCCGGCGAAGAAGCTTCGATTCTCCATAATGTATCTCTCATAACGCCTTTTGGCCCCCGTATGTTTCATGATTCCCAGGACATACTTCAAATCAGAGCCCATCTTCCGCAAATCCTCCTCCGGTATGGAGCGCATTGGAATCAGGTGCACCCGATAGTCCCCGGCCAGATTCTGCAGCTTCCCGGGCAAATCCGCCATATCCGCCATCATGTCCCTTAAGGACAGCGGCTCCCTCCACTTCCCCTTTCCCCAGTACAAGGTCAGGTTCAGCACCGGCAAGATGCGGTCTTCCTTTTTATAACGGTATTTGAAGTCGTCCTCCTGGCCATACGCTTCCTCAGCAAGCTCGTTCCTCTCCTGAACCTCCTCAACCTCTCTTCCATAAGCCAGGTAATCAAGCTCCATAAGCCGCCACGGGTAAGTCAGATTGACGGAATCCTGGTTCTCAAGCCCCAACAGGAAACTCACGCCCTTTAACCGGGCTTTTCCCAGATAGTCCCTCTGGCGGAAGGACAGCTTCCCCTTGGAATTCCTGACGGTATAAAACCCCCTCATCTCTTCACATTCCCAGTCCTCCGGCAGTCCTGCGCCCAGGTAATACTCCAGAAGGTCGCGTATCCTTTCCGGCCTGTTCATGTACACGGCCAACGCATTGTTCGGTTCTCCCATCCTCTCCCTCCTTAAATTTTGTGTGTGGTTTTTTAAGCAGGGTTCCGATAACAGAATGACAGATGTCGCTCATAACAGGCACTGGGCCTGAAGATTTGATGTCCTGCTTATATGATTGTCTGATGTAAGGCCACTATAGCACATTTATCTCCCGAACGCAAGTTTTTTTACAATCTTTTTCAACCTTTTTTCCTCAGAAAACACCTTGCCAAGCCAATGTGCAGATGCTAATATGAACTTAAGGGCGACAAGGCCCAGCTGTGCCTGTCAAACCCCGAAGTGCTCCCCATCGTCCTGGAAAACCTGAAGAAGCACATGGCAAAGAAGCCCGCCGCCAGATACTGGTCCGTCTCCCAGAACGACAATGACGCTTACTGCCAGTGCGACAAATGCCGGGAGATGAACGAGCGGGACGGCTCCCCCATAGGCTCTGTGCTGAACTTCGTCAATCGCGTGGCCGAGCATTTCCCGGACAAGGTCATCTCCACTTTGGCCTACTGGTATACGCGGAAGGCCCCCGCCGTCACCCGCCCCGCCGACAATGTGCACATCATGCTCTGCAACATCGAGGCCAACCGGGGGCTCCCCATCGAGACCGATGAACGTTCCTCCGGTTCCCGCCAGGAGCTGCTGGACTGGAAGGAAATGCGCTGCCAATCTGCGCGGAGAGATCCCTGGTATGGAATACCTTGTCCCCAGGAATCATCAGCAGATAGAACTGCGTCTTCTGCCTGTTGCACAGGAACAGATTTTTGCAGACTGTGGCTTCCAGAACCCGGTCAATGTCCCGGCAGGCCTCCATGGTCATGGCCGGCGCATGATCCACCCGCTGGTATTCCAGCCCGATCCAATCCAGTAAATCGTATACCCTTATTTCTTTTTCCAGCCGTCCGGCTTCCTTGTCCGGGCGGCCTTTCTCCAGAATCAGTTCCATCTCTTCTCCTCGCTTTTTATGACCTCCTCCCTACCTTACCACCAGGCAAAATCAAATGCAAGCATAATCCCCGTTGTGTCCGGCAAATAATCTCGGTATAATAATTATAATAATCCTGAAAATTTTTATTTTTACATGCAATGAATCTCCATTTTTAGTGTGTATATAGGTGAAGGGCCTTTACACAATGGAGAAAGGAGGATGCAATGAAAGACGAAGAGATAATCGCCCTGTACTGGGACCGGAACGAGCAGGCCATAGCCGCAACCGCAGAAAAATACGGCAGCTACTGCCGTTCCATTTCCTATAGCATACTGCGCAGCAACGAGGATGCCCAGGAGTGTCTCAACGACACCTGGCTGGGGGCATGGAGCTCCATACCGCCCCGGAGGCCGAACTGCCTGTCCGTCTATTTGGGCAAAATCACGCGCAACCTCTCGCTGAACCGCGCCAGGAGCTACACCGCCCAAAAGCGGGGCCTTGGCCAGACCGACCTGGTGCTGTCGGAATTGGAGGATTGCATTCCGGCGGATAATGACGTGGAGCAGATACTGGACGAAATGATCCTGACCAGATCCATCAATCAGTTTCTGCGGGCGCAGCCCCGTCAGAAACGCAATATCTTTATCCGCCGGTACTGGTACCTTTATCCCATCCGGAATATCGCCGCCGCTTACGGCATGAGCGAAAGCAAAGTTGCATCTTTGCTTTTCCGTATGCGAAACGAATTGAAGTCATGCCTGGAAAAGGAGGGAATCACACTATGAAAAACGAAAGGATCCTGCACGCAATCGGAGAAATCGACGACGACCTTATCACCGATGCGGCCAATGATGCACGAAAAAGAAGAAACTGGATAAAATGGGGCAGCCTTGCCGCAGTACTGGCGCTTTGCGTCACCGCCGGGCTCTTGGCCGCCAATGTCCTGCATCCCGGCATTCTGCGCCTGGGCAGCCTATGGGGCAGCGCCGCCGCCAACAGCATTGTGCTCCTGGACGTAAACCCCAGCATCGCTTTGACGGTGGACGCGGACGAACGGATCGTCACCGCCGAAGGCCTGAACGAGGACGGGCGCCTCATCCTGGAGGGAATGGATTTTACCGGTGCGGACATCACGGTGGCAGTGAACGCCGTCGTCGGATCCATGCTGCAGAAAGGATATCTCAGCGACCTGCAGAATGCCATATTGGTCAGTGTGGAGAATGACGATGCGGAGAGATCCTCCGCGCTCCAGGAGCGTGTCTCCGCCATCATCGGGAACGCTCTGCAGAACGGCAACGTGGAGGGCACCGTGCTCAGCCAGAGCCTGAACGACACCGCCGGTCTGGAGCAGATGGCCCAGGCCTACAATATCTCTTTGGGCAAGGCCGCCCTCATACAGGAAGTGATGGCGCTGGACGCCACTTTGACTGCGGAAAAGCTGGCTCCCCTCTCCATCACGGAAATCGCCCTGATCTCCCAGTCCAAAAACCTTGCCCCCACAGCATTGACACAGAACGGCACCGCCAGCAACAAAGCGTACATCAGCCAGGACGCGGCCATAGAAATCGCCTATGCCTATGCCAATGTGGACGCGCAGAATGTGACTGGAATCAAGGCGGAGTTCGACAGCGACGACGGAATCATGATCTATGAAATCGAATTCCGCGCCGGGACCACGGAATACGAATGCGAGATTGACGCCCGCACCGGCCAGGTAGTGAAATATGAGACCGAGAGCAAGGACAATCCCAATCCGCCGGGAACCGCCCAGCAGCCCTCCAATACACAGCCTCCCGCCGGCACGCAGCAGCCATCCAATACGCAGCAGCCCGCCGGCACGCAGCAGCCATCCAATACGCAACAGCCCGCCGACCAATATATCGGCGAAGAAGCCGCGAAAGAAGCCGCCCTGGCACATGCCAATATCTCCGCCGATTCCGTGAGCTATATAAACGCCTGGCTGAGCTATGACGATGGCCGCCCGGAACACTACGAGGTGGAATTCGCTGTGGGCAGTGCACGATATGAGTATGAAATCGATATGTACTCCGGCAGTGTGCTGAAATATGAATCGGAAAATACCGGCCGCCACAATTCGAACCAGCATCATACCAGTCCTTCCGCGGACATCGGGGAAGAAGCCGCAAAAGAAGCGGCGCTCTCCCATGCGGGGCTTACCGCCGAGCAGGTGTCGAAGCTGAAAGCCAAGTATGACTATGACAACGGTTACGCCTTATACGAGGTGGAATTCGAATGCAACGGCTATGAGTACGAGTACGAAATCGATGCCGCCACCGGCACTATCCTGAAATACGAAATCGATGATTGAACAGGTCCTTTCCCCCGGACAGGCGGGCCTGCGGCCGTTCATCTATCTAAAGAACCCGGGCTGTCCCAATCAGACAGCCCTATGTTCTGCCTGAAAGCGGCAAAGATTCTGACCTATATCCCCGCCCTCCGTCCCTTACAGTTCTTTCCGGACATTTCTTCCCGCCCTACGGTCTCCATGAAATATCCGCTCTGCCGTCAGTGCAAGTACGTCCCCGCATACCGCTGTCTGTATGCGCTGGGCGTCATCCCCTGGTGCTCCTTGAAATATCTACAGAAGTAGAACTGGTCGCAGTACCCCAGCTCCTCCGCAATCTCCCCCACGGACAGCTTCCCCAATGCCAGCAGTTGCCTGGCGCGGCTCATGGCAAGCTGCTGGCGATAGTCTCCGATGGACATGCCGGTTTCTTTCCGGAAGCGCTTGGCCAGCGTACTCTCGGAGACATTCAGGCTCCTTGCCATCTCCCGCATCGGAACGGAAACCTTCACCTCCGGCAACAGCCCGAACAGCCGGGTAACCATCTCCGAATAATTTCGCTCCACCTTCTTTTCCACCCCGGCCATTTTCATGAATACTGCCACCGCATGGTAGATTTCCCCCTGGATATGGAAGAAATCCTCCGGCCTGTCACTGACGATCCAGCGTTTCATCTGCTCCACGGCGGCAGCCCCCACAGGCAGCTCGTAATAGTCCCGGCAGCCATAGAAGAGCTCCAGCCTGTCCTGCAGCAGCACATTGATATGAAAATATGCTTTCTCCAGCCTGTCCTCACAGAAATAATCGTAGGACAGTCCATTGGGAATCAAATAAACGTACCCCGGCCGCAGAACGTGGATTTTTCCTCCTCTGTCTTTCCCCGCAGCAGTCCCTTCGACTACATCCCTTTCTTCTATTCCATCTACGTTTCCATTTCCCTCGGCTCTGCCTTCCCCGACTCTTTCTCCGGCTCTTTCCCTGTCGTAATCCCCGGCCTTATCCTCAGCTCTCTCCCTGTCGTAATCCCCGGCCTTATCCTCAGCTCTCTCCCTGTCGTTATCCCCGTCCCTTGTCCTCAGATATCCTCGGCCGGATATCACATAATACAGCCGCGAGTAGGGGGAGCACATGTCCTCACTCCGCCAGTCTCTCCCCAAATCCGCCAGCCCAGTCTCCATCACTTCTATCCGCACCGTGTTGGCAACCCGGCCAAAGAAACCATTATATCGCACGCCCATGCTGAAATCTCCATATTTTTGCTCGAAATAGACATTGTAATCCCGCTACTCTTAATTTACACTGAAACTGCCAAATCCGCAATACATAAATTAGGCCGACTGCATAAAATTCCGAAATCCGGAACCAGCTCTCTGGCCCAAAGCAACAGGCCGCAAAACCCAAGTTTCAGCCCCACCAAGAAAGGAGGAAATTTACATGAATTTCCGTCAAGTACATCTGGACTTCCATACCAGCGAAAAGATACCCGGTATTGGAAGCAGATTCAGCAAAGCGCAGTTCCAAAAGGCGCTGAAGACAGGCCACGTAAACTCCATCACCGTTTTCTCAAAATGCCACCACGGCTGGGCCTACCATCCCTCCCAGGCCAACGAAATCCACCCGGGCCTGGATTTCGACCTGCTGGGCGCGCAGATAGAAGCGGCCCACGAGATCGGGGTCAAAACGCCGGTCTATCTGTCCGCCGGGTTCGACGAGAAGATGGCCCTGCGCCACCCGGAATGGCTGGTGGTGGGCAAGGACGGCGGGAAACTGGTGCCCCCTGACTTCACTTCGCCCGGCTACCATCTGTTCTGCTTCAATTCCCCCTACCTGGACTATCTGCTGGCACAGATTGAAGAGGTGGTAGAGCACTACGACGCAGACGGCATCTTCCTGGACATCGTAGGCGTGCGCCAATGCCACTGCCAGTATTGCACCCGCACGCTTCTGGAAGAGGGGAAAAATCCTCTTGACGACAAATCAGTCTTGGAATTGGGTGAGAGAGTCTATGCCAATTATACAAAAAAAGTACGGGAGACCATCGACCGGATCAAGCCGGGGCTCCCCGTATTCCACAATGGCGGACATATCCAGCGGGGCCGCCGGGATCTGGCTTTCATGGACTCCCATCTGGAGCTGGAGAGCCTTCCCACCGGCGGCTGGGGCTACGACCACTTCCCTCTTTCCGCCAGGTACGTACAGCAGCTGGGCATGGACTACCTGGGCATGACCGGCAAGTTCCACGGCACCTGGGGCGAGTTCGGCGGCTTCAAGCACCCCAACGCCCTGCGGTATGAGGTGAGCCTGGCGGCCGCCAACGGGGCGAAAAGCTCCATCGGCGACCAGATGCATCCCCAGGGCGAGATGGACATGGCCACCTACCAGCTGATTGGGGCCGCCTATCAGGAGCTGCAGGAAAAGGAGGAATGGCTGGACAATGTGAAGCCTGTGGCCGACATCGCCCTCTTCTCCTGCCAGGCCTACTCCTGTTTCATGGACAAGACCCAACAAGAAATCAATCCCTATTCCGATCCGGGCGCAGTGCGGATGTTCCTGGAAGGGAAATATCTGTATGATGTGGTCGATGGGGAGTCCAATTTGGACCACTACAAGATAGTCATCCTTCCTGACTGCGAGCGGATCAATCCCGCCCTGAAAGAAAAACTGGACGCCTTCCTGCAAAAAGGCGGCAAGATCCTGGCCTCCGGAAAGTCAGGCCTGTACGCGGACAAGGATGCCTTCGCCTTTGATTTCGGAGCGGAATACCTCAGGGAGTCCCCTTATTCCCCCTGCTACTTCCGGCCGGATTTTGAGATGGAAGGGCTCTTCCGCACCGCCTATGTGCTGTACGGCCAGGCGGAGATGGTCTCCCTTGCCTGTGGCGCTTCCCTGGGCAGGCAGGAAGTCCCCTACTTCAACAGGACAGCGGAGCACTTCTGCTCCCACCAGCACGCTCCGGATTCGGGAGAAGCGGCAGGACCCGGCATGACGGAAGGGAAGGACGGCGTCTACATCGGCTGGGAAGTGTTCTCCGAATATGCGAGACATGGCGCCCTGATTGCCAAGCGCATGGTGCAGCATGCTCTGGATCTGCTGCTGGGGGAGGGCAAGACCCTGGAGACCAGCCTGGGGGCCCAGGGGGTGGCGACCCTGATGGAGCAGGAGGGCCGGTTCGTCAATCATCTGCTCTACGCGGTTCCGGTGAAGCGGGGCGGCGGCGTGGAGGTCATCGAGGACATCACTCCCGTCCATGACGTAGCTGTCCGGCTCAGGCTCCCGAAGACCATTAAGCGGGTCTATCTGGCTCCCCAGAGGACGGAGATTCCTTTTACCCAAAAGGACGGGGCTGTGGAGTTCAAGGTGGAGGAAATCTGCTGCCACCAGATGGTGGTATTGGAATATTAAATATTTGTTGCCGCCAGACGGTGGTATCGGAGCATCCAGCGTCCGTTGCCACCAGACGGTGGTATCGGAGTATCAAGCATCCGTTGCCACCAGATAGTGGTATGGAAGCATTATGCACCCACCATGCGTTACCAGGTACCGCCTACTATTACTAACGTCCGCAGCCGCTAAGGCTCTACGGCGATACCGTCAAGGAAATATTTGCAGTCCAGCGAGAAACCTGATATAATAGGGCAAGCCGGACGGCCGCAAACTGACCGCTTTTCTGCACAGGAGGAAAGAAATGATAGACGGGCATATACATATCGAACGGGGAGCGTACACGCTTGACTGGATAAATCAATTTGTAGGCAAAGCAGTCGAAATGGAGATTGACGAAATACGTCTGATGCGCATTGCCCTGAAGATGTGGGATATAAAATCAGGGAACTGAATAGCATTAAATGTGAGCTGACTTAGGTTGGCTCATATTTTTTTATAAGAAAGCTTGAGGTGTATGTCTCTTAAGATATTTGCTAGACTATAGATCAGACCTATCGTTCCGCATGAGGGAAAAGGAAATGCATGGATATCCAAAAGGGAGAAATGCAAATTTTTTATCAGGAACCGCAGAAGGTGGATTTATGGATTACAGCAGAAAAATATCTGAGCGCTTATGGAATCTGTCGGATAAAGGCGAGCAGGAAAGCCGCCGGGAGGAAACCTTCATCGATGATATCATCCAGAAAAGCCATATTGAAAAGGAATTGCTTTCCCATCTGGACGGGATTGAAACCGTATTTGACGGCGGAGCCGGGAGCGGCAGATTTTCCATTCTTCTTGCAAAACAAGGATGCAGCATCGTGCATTTTGACATCTCGCAGCCTATGATAGACAAAGCAAGAGAACTGGCCGAAAGAGAAGGGGTTCTTGACAGGATAACCTTCGTGAAAGGAGCATTGGAGGATTTGAAGGATTTTGATGATAAATCCTTTGATATGGTCATTTCCTTCGATGCGCATATTTCCTACACCTACCCCCATCAGGAGCAGGTCATCGGGGAGCTGGTGCGCATATGCAAGAAGCGCATTGTCCTAAGCGTGTCCAGCCGTTTGGGAAGCCTTCCCTATTTCGCGAATCCCATCAATAAGCGCCAGTTCCTGTTAGATGCCAGGATCAAGGATGTTGATTTGAAATTTGTAACGGAACCGACCCTTTTTTCTCCCAATTCTATTGACAATGGTACCTTGGCCATGCTGACTGAAGTGGACTTTTTGCCAGGCGATAAAGTATTGGATTTAGGCTGCGGTTATGGCGTGGCAGGTATACTGGCCGGAAAGCTCATAGGAGGAGAAAGCGTCATTATGTGCGACATCTCTGAACAAGCAGTAAAGTATGCGGCGATGAACGCAACACTTAACTATGTACCGCACATTGACATAAGATTCAGCGACGGATACCAAAATGTACCAGAAAAGGATTTTACGCTCATACTGTGTAATCCCCCATATCATGCGGATTTTTCTGTTCCAAAGAAATTTATTGAAGTCGGCTTCAGAAAACTGGCTATGGGCGGAAAACTGGTCATGGTTACCAAAAGACTGGATTGGTACAAAAATAAGCTGACCTCTGTTTTTGGCGGCGTCAAAGTACAGGAAATAGGAGGATATTATGTCTTTGTTGCAGAGAAGCGAAGCCAGATTATAAAGAAGAAAAAGAAGCCGGAAAAGAGATTGTCCAAAAAATTACAGCGAAAGCAGAAACTAAACCCCCGTAGCAAGCTACGGGGTATCCACTCCTGGCTTCTTCCTTCTGAGCGCAGCAAGCTGCGGGGAATTAGACCCGTGATGGATTAAACCCGTGATGGAATAAATGGCTCAGTCCACCATAAGGAATTGTCTCCCGACAGTTACTAAGGACTTGACATCATTTTGGCAGCGGCTGTCCATCCCCAACAAACCGGAATCTCTAATCACAGCCCGGAGCAGACTTTGGTATCTCACCCCGCGGATTCTCCATGCAGATGCAGCAGCTTCTCCGCATTTCCTCCCAATATAGCCTCCTGCTCCCCCGCCGTAAGGCCGCTGTTCCGGACAGCAGCCACCATCTCCCGCTGCCCGCTCCAGGGGCTGTCGGTGCCGAAGAGGATCCTTTCCGCGCCATGCCTGCGCACCATCCGCAGGAACTGCTCCCCGGACAGCGGCGGGTTCTCCTCAGGCTTACGCACCGTGCCCGGGGCGGCTTCTATGGGCAGCAGGGAAAACGCGGTGTCCAGCCATACGTCCCGGCCCACGATATGCTCCTCCACCTCCTCCCAGCAGTCCCACCCGCCCATATGGGCCAGCACGAACTTCCGGGGCTTTACCGCGTCCAGCATCCGCCGGATCCGCTCCACTGAGGAAAAGTCCTCCCCCGGGAAACCGATGTCGTATCCCGCGTGGGTTATGACAATCATGTCATTTTCATCGGCGCACTCTATGATCCGCAGATACCGGATGTCATCAATCGGAACCCGCTGGAAGACCGGATGGATCTTAATCCCTTTCACGCCGTTCTCTGCAAGGAACCGCAGGATTTCCCTGTAGTCCTCGTTCTCCGGATGGATGCCGCCGAAAGATATCAGCCCCGTCTCCCCCGAGTGCCTGTTGGTCTCTATGGCGGCCCGGTTGATGTCCCCCTGCTGCCCTGTTCTGGTCACTACAGGCAGCAGCACGGAATAGTCCACCCCCGCCTCCCTCATGGAAGCGCGGAGCGCACCGGCCGTCCCGTCCAGATGGTTCCTGGCCCTGGAACTGGCGGCCAGTTTTCCGATGGCCCGCCCCGCCAGCTCCTCCGGAAATGTATGTGTGTGGAAATCTATAATCATATAAGTCCTCCGTTTTCTCCCGCTTCCAGACATGCCGGCTTCACCGGCTCAGACAATGCCATGCAGCACCTCTGTCCGTCAGTCCGTCCTCCTGCCCATATACCGTTAGCATGCTCTGATTGCGGCCCCGGTATACCAGCGCCACAGAATCCGCCAGGTGCGTATCTGCATCTCCCTTTCGGCCCGCGCCCCGGCCTGCGCTCTACACCATCAGCTCCAGTACGCTGTCAAAGCCCCTTTCCACAGCAATGTCCGCAGGCGTCTTGCCGTCATTGTTGGTGCAGCTGTAGTCGGCTCCTTTTTTGATCAGGTAGCGCGCCGTGCCTTCATCGTACTCCTGCAGGGCGTGGTGCAGCGCGGTATTGCCCTCGTTGTCCGCCAGGTTCACGTCCGCACCGGCCTGGACCAGCTCCTTTACCATGTCCTTGGAGGGATTGAGCATCATGGCAGTCCTTCCTGCGTTGTCCTTATGGTTCACGTCCACTCCCCTTTCCAGGAAGATGGGCAGCAGCTCCTTGTGGACATACCGCAGCAGCAGCAGGGGCGTCTTTCCGTCATTCCTGGGGATATCCAGGTTCTTCAGCTCTTTCAGGACAGCGGCCTTCTTTTCCATGTCGTCTCTGTCGTCCGTCCTCTTCTCCCGGAGCACATAGTGGGCGGGCGTCTCTCCCTCCACATCCTTTGCGGCGTCATCCGCCCCGGCAGCTATGAGCAGCTCCACCACGTCCTTCCTGTTTGCCGCGCAGGCTTCGTGGAGGGGCGTCATCCCCGCCCGGGCAGGGGCATCTTTCGGCAGGTTCATGTCCACGCCCTTTTCTATCATGGCCCGGAGCATGGCCACATGTCCCTTTCTTGCGGCCAGATGGACGGCGGCCTCCCCTTGGTTGTCCAGCTGCTCCATGGATTCTTTGGAAAACAGCCTTGCCGCCTCTTCGAAATAGGAATTTTCCTGCGGGCCCCAGTGGCAGTCCGCGAAGGCTACGATGTTGGCAGGAGTCTTTCCCCTGATTATAGCCGTTTCCAGATCCACGCCCAACTCCGCCAGCTTCCTGACCACCCCTGTCCCATAGGCCGGATGGAGGCATTCGTCCCGCAGGCAGAGCAAGCGGCCATGATAGTGGACCGGCATGGTGAAATCAAAGCCAGATTGTTTGAGGACGTCCAGGATACTGGCCTCCGAATCGCCCATGAGGGCATTGTGGAGGATGTTCGTCACCTCGCCCATTTCATCGTCGTCATCTGGATCTGCCTCCCGGATCAGCTTTTTCGCCAGATGCACGGCCAGGCTCTGGCCGTCCTTGTCGTTCTCATGCACATCGGCAAAGGCATTGCTGATCACCTGGCTTAAGGGGAACATTTCCATGGCGCTGTCGTCGGCGGGTGCAGCCCCGTGGTCTTTCAGGGCGATGTACATGGCCTGGTTCCGGAAGGAAATCGCATGCTGGATGGGCGTAGTTCCCTTCTTGTTGGCCACATTTATCATCTCCGGACACCGTTCCATCAGCAGGATGGCCGCCGTCCTGTGGCGGTTTTGCAAAGCCATCATCAGCAGCGTGTTGCCGTCTTCGTCCACATAGTCGGTGGACGCGCCCTTCTCCAGGAAGACGCTCACCAGCGGCCATATGTACTCCGAACAGTATTCGCTGGCCAACATGCGCTCTAAGGGCGTCAGCCCGCTTTCGTCCTTTTGATTGATGTCGCAGTCAAGCAAAAGGGCAATCTCCCGCCTTTGTTCCGTGCTTTTCTCCCAGCAGGCGCTGGCCATGGTCAGATTCGGGATTCTGGGATTTGCAAGGAAATGGTACCCGTTCATGCCCCGCTGGTCGCAGACGGATGTGTCCGCCCCATGTTCCAGCAGAAGTCCGGCCATGGCTCTGTTCCCGCAGGCGCAGGTCAGCAAAAACGGCGTCAGGCCGTGACCTTTGCCATCCGTCCTGTTGATTTCTTCCCCGCCTATCTTCCCGCTGTCCAGCAGTTCCTTCACCACATCGTAAAAATTGTGCCAGACCAGCAGATGGAACAGGGTCAGCCCCACGTCGCCCACCGGGGAAAGGAGCTCTTCCTTCCCGCAGCCTGCCACGCAGTCCCGGACGTCCTCCAGGTTCTTCTCGGAGAAGACGCTGTATCTGTAGATTGCTTCCTTGTGGTCTCCCTCCCACCAGGGGTTGAATTTGGCCTGGTTGTACTGCTGGCTGGATGTCACCAGCATATCTGTCAGTTCGCTTATGTTCATAGCTGCCTCCTTATCTTGAATCAGCCGCCCGGAATCTCCGAGCCGCTCTTTCCTCTATGGAATCCTGATTTTCACGCCAGGATTCAGAGCGAATCAGGAATTGTCCCAAAATAACCTGCGCAAATTATTTCGTGCCAGTTCCTGATTCCATTATAAGGGATTGCTCCGGAAAATACAATACAGGATGACTCCCTCGTCCACGATTACAAACTCGTCAATCTCTGGAACGCTTTATTATTTTTTCGCGCCGATTTTATCCAGTTTTTTCATAATGCTGTCTATCTGTTTGTATTCTGCAACTAATGCATCAACAATACGTTTGGTTCTTTTCTCTATCATTTCGCTGGCATTTTGAAATAAAGCTTCAAATTCATCCAGGTTTTCAGGTTTTGGCTTATCCCAACTATGTCCTTTGAAAAATAGTCTGACTTTATAACCATCTTCAATATCCACATCTACGAAATCCTGCATAAAGTTCTTTTCAATAAAATTATTCCAACTGCCGAAGTAATCAAGCCACAGCTTGCATGCCAATGCATTGCCGCTGCCATGGAGAAGCTCTTCTCCGAGTAATATGCATAATATTGGTTGTCTGTATCCGATTGTTGAGGCACATCAGACTGTGTTATTTTACCACAGCCGTTACCGGATGGCAACGAATATGGACGGTCGCACCTATGCAGGTTCATATAGACGGTTCTGTTAAATTGTGTTATGATTTCCATAGCGGAAAAACCGCTGCTTACAAGTATCATGATACATTTGAATCCGGATGTCGTCACTTTGATCACCCGTCCCAGGCGATTTAGAAAGCCCCTGAACATGAGCATGATGCAGCAGTTCTTCTCCCTGGAATATGCGAACCGGGGCGATTTGTTCCAGGGTTGCCTGAAAGATACTGTACAGACTGCTCCGGGCCAAATCGAGGAACTACGGTATGAGACTTTTCTTCCGGCTAAAGGCATACCGACAGAGCGAATGAGAAAATACGGTTTTGCGTTCCGCGAGAAGGAAGTACTGATCGGATAAAACAAGATAGAAGCAGAAAAGGAAAAGCTATTATGAAGATATCCACCAAAGGCAGGTACGCCACAAGGGTGATGCTGGATCTGGCGCTGCACGATACCGGCGAATGCATCAAGGCAAAGGACATCGCCGCCAGACAGGGCATCTCGGAAAAATATCTGGAACAGATCATCTCCATCCTGAACAAGGCCGGATATGTGAAGAGCGTCCGGGGCGCCCAGGGCGGCTACCGTCTGGCGAAGGCTCCCAAAGAATATACGGTGGGCATGATTCTGCGGCTGACGGAGGGCTCCCTGGCGCCTGTGGCCTGTCTGGAGGACGGCGCGGACGCCTGTGAGCGCTGGGACACTTGTGAGACGCTGGATGTGTGGCGTGACCTCTATGGGGCCATCAACCAGGTCGTAGACGGCGTGACCATCGCTGACCTGGCAGAAAAGGCCCGTTGGAACCAGGGAGAGTAAGGAAGTGTCTGCAAATAACTGCTGCAAGTTTATGGCAATTTTTATTGTATTTCCGGGCTTTTGCCTGAAGCAATTGCAGCAGTTATTTTCCGACAATTCCTAAGTCAAGGGAAAGTTACGGCATAAATCTAAAACAGCGTCTGCCCATACTAAGAAATTGTCTACAAATAACTGCTGCGAGTTGAGAGCCGCTTTCCTTGTGTTTCAAGGCTTTTTCCTACAGAAGCTGCAGCAGTTATTTTCCGGCAGTTCCTAAAGTGCCGGGCGGGGCAGATGTCAAACTTAACAGAGTCCCGGCCACAGGCAAGGCCGTTCTGCGCCAGCAGCTTCTCCTGATACAGGCCATCGAAGCGTGAATCGGGTCGCTGAAAGAAGAGCTGGCGTCCATGGACGGAACATCTGCCCAATAGAAGGGAGCAAAAACATGCCCAATACCACCAAGCCGGCGCTGGAAGCGTCACTGAAAAAGCTGATGCTGCACAAGCCCCTGGACAAAATCACCATCAACGACCTGGCCACAGACTGCGGCATCAGCCGCATGTCCTTCTACTACCATTTCAGGGACATCTACGACCTGATAGAGTGGGTCTGCGTGGAGGACGGCAGACGCGCCCTACAGGACAAGAAGACTTACGATACCTGGCAAGAGGGGCTGTGCCAGGTCTTCGAGGCGGTGCTGGAGAACAAGCCCTTCATCCTGAACGTCTACCGCTCCGTCAGCAAGGACAAAATCGAGAGCTATCTGTACAAGCTCACCTATGAGCTGATTGCCAGTGTGGTAGAGGAAAAAGCGGCGGGAACCGGACTGGCCCAGGCGGACAAAGCTTTCATTGCGGAATTCTACAAGTACGGCTTCGTGGGCGTGATGCTGGACTGGATCGCGGAGGGGATGAAGGCGGACTACAGGGAGATCACGGACAGGGTCTGTACCCTGATGCACGGCAGTATCGATAATTGTATACGCAATTTCGTTCAACCGGAATCTATTTCCCATCATTCAGAAGAATAACCCCCGATCCATACACGATTCCTCCGCCGAAATGCCGGTTCAATCATTCCACTCATACTCCGACTCCAGGCCATCGGGGATGTCTGTGACATTTTTCGCTTTATATAGCATCGCCCCGCCGTCCACTGTAAGATAGTTGGCAATCCATGCAGCAAAGTGGCCACGCCGCTGCAATACGGGTATTACGGGGGGTGCCACATATCCGTCACCCTTCGCGGCGCCTATGTTGGCCGGTTTTTCCGCCTCACCGCAACCATGCGGCGTAAAATGGCTGGCTCATGTAATATCGGACTGGAAAATTTATCAAAAAGCCCCAGGTGATAAGTTTTTTATCATTGGGGCTGTTTTGTAAATTGGAAAAAGAATAAAAAGGCGTTAAGATACCATCATAAGGAATTGTCTACAAATAACTGATGCGAGTTTATAGCCGTTTTCGTTG
>OFGX01000637.1_pt1 | contig 25302 bp, 18 predicted proteins | sample 1521831 | NCBI WGS metagenome assembly OFGX01 (sample SAMEA3504080, study PRJEB24116) | mouse gut metagenome | biome: mouse gut; feature: mouse-associated habitat; material: faeces | place: Denmark | collected 2011 | reverse complement strand
CTTCAGCTCTCGCAGCTGGATGTCTTTTGCACTGGAAGCCATCGTTCTCTCCTTGTATTTGGCTTGAGAAAACACTAAGGATAACAACACTCTCATTTTTAGAGGTACTCTCGTAATCAGGGACTTGTTAATCATCAATGTTAAGAGAAATCCTTATCTCTCCTTCAGTGTTATTGCCCGTAACATATACAAACAAAACATACAACAAATCACATATTTTTTCATAAATACCCTTAGAAGTAATTTCCAATTTCAAGAATGAAAATATCTTTGTATTATTATCAGCCATTACTTCAAGGTACTTATACAACTCTTGCAGCTTTGGATTATTTAATGATAAGTACTTGTCCGTTAACATCGAGTCATGCAGCTTACGTAATCTCATAATTCCAAGTATAAACTCTAAACAATACTTCACATTTTCCAAATCTTCCTTTAGCACACGTTCTCCTCTTGAACGATGTAAAGCATCGCCGATATAATCGACAGCCTTTGGGAAGTAATTATTCAGTAGCAAATCCAAGTCTGCGTTATACACAAACTGTTCATTATGCCATATTGCTTTTGCCAAAATACCTATAGCTTTATAATCTTCGGCAACTTCATTTAATGTAAACTCCATAAGTTCTTTCTGCATATCATTGGTTAAGTCACAAAAAGCACAACCTATCTCATATGGGACATCCAACTCCCCATATCTGTACATTTCCAATAACTCATAGGCCATTTCATAATAGTCTTTTCCAATGTCTTTAGCTGCCAAAGAAAGTAACGTAAACAGTTCCTTTTTGTCATTCGGGTTTCGATATTGATAAAATAAATTAACCCATTTATTTACAGACCGTACAAAGCTTTTCTGAAAATCGGGTGGGCATTCGCTTTCCGCTAAAGACCTATTATTTGCAAATAAGGTTCTTGTCCATTTGCCATAATATGCATTTGTAAAAAACCTAGGCGGAACAGGAGTCTTTCCACCCTCACAAATATTAATAGCATTAAACTTCTTTAATGGTTCCGGCCCATCTTCATCATGTATATTCACAGCTTGCAAATTTCCATTTGGTAACTTTCTCACTTCAAATGTAATATCATTTATTCCAGTATGAAATCTATCGGGCATATCAAACTTCTGATCAATAATAGCTATTGTTTCCATATCTCCGTCATAATCAAAATTTACGATACACTGATATCCACCATTTCTATTTATAAACCATAACTTATCTCTCGTTCTCGCTTCCCAGAGATTTGATATTCTATATCGCTTTCCACTCTTCTTTTTATCCTCATAAACATTTGGAACAATCCAACATGATATTTCTGATATAGTTTGTGGTGGTGTTGAATCTCTATCCCAATCTCTTTGTGACCACTGTACCTTTACATCCTCGCCCTCTTTTTCAAAAACAAATTCACCATACCATTTTCCATCTTTATCCTGTCTCATAAATGTATCGGAAATATCAAAAGTATAATAACCCTCATTTAAGAGTTTAAACTCATCTTCCAATACATCAAATACATTAATCAAATCACCTTTTCTGCCTGGATAACGATGCAGTTCTGCCCACGGTATCTTTGTTGGGAAATCAGGTGCTTCTAAATCTTCAGTATCATGTTTCTCTAATCTGAACCATTTTACTTTTGCTTCAGAAAAACCTGCCGTTTTAGAATCTTTTGGAACAAAAACTAATTCGTATGGCTCTTCCGCTCCATATTGATATGTCATAATCAAATCACATTCCACATCATGACTAAGTGGAAACGCCGGATTCTTAATAACAGCTTCATATTGCATCTTTCTAGCATTTTCGTCTTGAACTAGATTAAAATGATATTCCTTGCATTTTTTAGGCAATGTAAATGTTCCCATAATAGGGATACTCTGTTTTTCTTCAAATCTTGGCTCAACTCTAGCATTTTTAATTAAGTCAAATTTTCCATACATGAGTTTAATCGCTAATGCAGGAAGGTGGTCATGCCACAACGGTATATCTGATAACTGCTCTAATCTTTCTAATTCCTTGCAGCCTTCTAATACATCTTGTTTGCCTATACTATAAAAAGGCATACTTCCTTTATACATTAGATTGTCGACAAGTGAAACAATATGAACATTCGCTCCACGAATAACAGATCTATTTCTCATAAGGAACTCTGCTAACGCATCAGTAATATTTAATTTAAATCGTTCTACTATTTGCTTAATATCGGATGTTATTTGAAACCATTCTTTACCAAAAAATACGCTCAAATTATCTACTTCATCACATAAACCCTCTAATCCAAGTAACTTATATACTTTTTCAGATTTAGCACAACCTGCTTTTGTTAAGAGGTCAACGATATTATTATCAATTTCATCTTTAAAAAGCGTTGTCGAAGTAGGATGTCTTTCCCATACGATTCCCTTATAATCACTTATTTCACTTTCAAGTTTTTCATCATGTTCACCAGCAACTAAAGTAAATGTCACTTCATCATCAATAAGATTAACAACCAAAAGGAAATCTCCAGGTTCAAAATTGTTTCTAAAGGTTTCCGTTGTTTGGTACTTAAATGCCGTTCCTATACTTAACGGAACATTTCTAACCCTTCTATATACCATTCGTGCGGCTTTATGGACCATACTTAACTGAAGCTCATTATAAGCGTCTGGAAAAACATAAGTGAAAGAATCCGTCACTATATAATTTTCCATCATGTGAACCAGACGTTTCATCTGCTCCATGGAACCATTATCAACAGCAAATGGAATTGTATAAGTATCAGTCACTCCAGATATCATTTTAATGGCATTAGAGTTATCACAAGGAATGTAGTACTCTCTCTCATCACCATCAATATCATTTCCAGAATATCTTTGTTGTAATATTCTTTCGGTTAACTTCTCATAGGATGAATCATCACCTACGTAACCCGGATGTAATGAAAACAAATCAACAACAATACTCTTAAACTTCTGTGCCTCTTTTCGCCGCACAACAGCGTTTGTCTTTGATGTTCCTACTCCTAATTTTGTCGCAATTAACTTCACATATGTGTAGATTTTATCCTGGATAACTTCATATTCTTTGTCTTCTTCTTTACTTACCCTAACGACAAGTTTATTTCCTTCAAATTCTACAACAATATCTTTTTTAACAGATTTAAGATAAATATGATTATTGTCTTGACTAATTAGAACTGTATTTCCATCTCCATCCAAACAAAATAATTGCTTTTCGCACAAATACACATTGTATTCATCATAATCAACCTCTACTGGTGCTTGTGGTATCTGCAGTATTTCTCTAAAATAAACCAATAACTCAACAAAAAATATAGTTGCTAAACGATTTCCCATATAATCAGAATCATTCTGGATACGCTCATCCAATTTCTTCATTTCGTTCCATGCATGCCATATTTTTTTATAATTCTGATCCGAAAGAAGTGTATTATTCGGCGGTAAATTCTCCCATCTTCTTACTTCAGCGATATCATCTCGCCTTAAGAAAACGGCTAACTCATCTCGCATATCTTCTTCTTCGGCTATCTGTCTAGGATCAATTTCTCCTAAACTTTCTAGTTTGGTGTTTAACTGCTCATATATCTCTTTCGCAAAAGCCACAAACAATCTATTTTCTGCCGTATCAAAGCTCATTCTTCTTTGAACAGCCATGATAGAATTTCCGGCTGAAGATACCTTCTGTCTGATAGTCCTTCCTGATTGTCTACTCAACCAATTCAGACCATAGCTATTAATCTCTCTAACTTTATATACAGGCATCTGAACATTTTCACGAATGATTTTTTCTCTCATATTTTCATTCAGATGCCTAAATGCCAAGTCCGAATCATCCACAATACTAGAGAGTGCATCCTTCAAGGTATGTATATTAGACATTTTGTCTGCGTTCTGCTCTACCATTTTTTTCAGACTATAATCGAGAGTATCCTCTTCCATATAATCTAAAATTCTAATTATCCAATTTTGAATAAACAGTAACAGTCTTGCTTCCTTTTTAAGTTCATTATCATCACACTCAAAAGCCTTACAAAACTGTTCATAATTATCGATTTGTCTCATAACCTACACCCTTTCTAAATAAAAGTATGTGGCTTAAGAATGATTCTTTACTCTACTTTTATTCTTGTGATTCTTTTTCTTCCTTCTCATCAAGGTATTTTGCACTATTCCAAATAAACTGACCATATCCCTGTTCTCTGGCTATTTGGAAATCTTCCTGTAAACTTGCAAAATCGTGAGTTACAAGTAAATCTTCAATTTTATCAAGGCTGCTCTTTCCTCGTTTATCACGAGTTTCAATACCTCTCAATTTTGGCATGATTTTTTGCACAATCTGATCCTCAAAGGCTGTTCTCATTGCCTCTTTCAATTCACCGGTCAATTCACTATTTGTCGGAACCCATACAATCTTACCCTTTTCGTTCTGTTTAGGCTGGTAATTCATAGCTTGCCTAACAGTAGGATAGTTTGCAATGTAATACTCTATAGATTGCCATACACGATGTCCTAGTGCTCTACCAACCTCTTCTAAGGCATTGTTAATTTTCTGAACAATCATTCTATAGTTCTCAACTTCCTTCTTCTGCTCTTCAGAAAATTCGATTGTATGGCTTGTCCACGATTGCCATGTATCTTTATGAAGTTTGGCTCTATCATCACTAATATAGTCTGTAATAAGTCCCATCTTTGCTCTACTTTCAAGATTCTTTGGTCTAGGGAAATTAATAACAATACCTCTATCCAAAACTTTATCCGAAAGTGACTTTGTTGTTTCATCTTGATTCATGGTTCCTGTCCAAAGCAAAGTCCTAGATAATTTCAATCCATAAGGCTTCACTCCTGCACCTAATTTAACTTCAATTTCTGGTAAATAAGTACGTGACAAACCACGTCTAGACTCCAATTTACTCAAAAATTCTGCAAAATAATGCTCTACATGCGCCAAGTTCATCTCATCCAACAGAACAACACTCATATATTCGTTGTATCTAGGGTCAGTAGTACACTGAACCAAGAACTTAAGTAATTCTTCCGGCTCAAACTGATTATCGATGGAATTAAAAAATCCCAACATAGATTCCTGACTATCCCAATTGGGTTGTACTGCCACAGAGCAGAAATTCAAACCTCCAAATTCGGAATACAAACGAGGAAGTTCTGACTTACCTGTTCCGCTAACACCAGCCAATACAGTAATTGTAGACCACTCATTTATTTTCAAAGCCGTGTGGAATGCAAACAGAATTCTCTTATTAAACTTAATGCCATATTCCTCACACTTCTTCCAAACATCTTCAAGCCATGTAATTTCGTCCTTCTTGTTATATCTACTATCTAATCCATCTCCGGCTCCAACTAAATCCTTTTTATCATCCATCGCACCTGTCATGATAGCCGCAATACGAGCATCTCTATCAGCAACTCTTCCTTCAGGTGTTGATAGTCTTACTAACTCTTGATTTTTAGCTTCCAACTGATTTTCTAATGATTCACATGTTGCTAATAATGATTTATGCTTACTATCTAATGTTCTAAATTGAGCCTCTAGTGATGTTGCTCTACCTTGTGAATCACTTAAATGACGATTTTCCTCTAGCAGTCTTTCAACTTCAGCCTTCGACTCTCTATAAGCCGCAGACAAAGCATCCAACTCTGCCTTATCAGATGAGTTTGAAAGTTTATCTCTAAGTTTCTTATTGCTATCTTCCAACTGTTTTTTTGTCTGAATCAACACTTGCGGATCTTCCCCATATGCTTCTCTGAAACTCTTAACTAATTCAATTTCTCCAACTGCTGCAGCTAGTTGTTCTCGTAAGCTCTCAAGTTCTTTATTCTTTGTTTCAATTAATTGATTTAACTTTTTGATAGTATCCTCAATCTTTTGATTCACTACTTCTGTAAGATTACTATCAGCCTCTTCTATTCTGGCTCTTTCTCTTTCCAGCCTTCTTTTATCACGTTCTAAAACTCTTTGTTGGTCAAGTAAATCTTCTTCCCTCTTTTCAAGACTCTTCTCCAAGTCCTCGACTCTAGTATTCTCAGCTTTCAATCTTTCCTGTTCACTGCTAAGAGCAGACTCACCTCTAGATAATTCTGCCGTTCTTTCTGCAATTTCAGTTTCAAGCTGCTGTAATGCAAGTTCTCGCTCTTCTTTTAACTTTTCCTTTTGTTCTTCTCTTTGCCTTTGAAGTTCTTTTTCACTGTCTTCTCTAGCCTTTTTCAACTCAGTTTCTTGACTTTTTCTTAATGCGTCAAGTTCCCTTTTCGCTTCAGCTCTTATGCTTTCAAGTTCCTTATCCAAATCAGAAATAGCCTTTTGTCTGCTCTTTTCGAATTCTCCACGCTTACTATCCAACTCTGCCACAAAATCGGTTCTACTTTTAGCCTGTTCTTCTGAAAGTTTAGATTTTGCTTCTGCATATTCTGCATTAATTTTTAGTTTTAATCCCTCTTCAATCGTTTTTTCTCTTTCGTCAAGTGCAACATTCTTTTGATGAATTCTAATTGCCTCAGCTTCAAGTTTACTCGCCTTTTCTGTTAGTTCTTTCTGCCATTTTTCTAACTCAGCCTCTCTTGCTTCAAGAACCTTTTTTACCTCCTCATAATCAACTTCCAGAGTTGATTTTACCGCTGTATTTTCGGTTTCATTCTCATTAATAACTTCTGTTTCCTGTACCACTTCCTGTGACACTTCTTGAACAACATCCTGCTTTACTTCTGTACTCATTTAGTTCCCTCCTATCAGTTTTACAATATCTAGCATATTATCTCTTATCTTGTTAAGAGTCTGTGTATTTACACTTAATGACACATTGTTGCCATGCTTCCTTAACTGAACTAACTTTTCAATAATTTGAATAAATTTAGCTTGTTTCAACTCATCAACTGCATTGTCTTTTTGATAGTACAGATATACCATTGCATTAGCACCCAGAGTTCCATTTTCATTCATAAGTATCTGTCCAACAAAAACTTCATTTACTGTGTCAAAACTGTTTGAAACTATTCCCTTTTCTTTCAATTTCGAAAGAATTTCTGCTTTACAAAGCTGTGAATTTTTTCTAATATCCTTCAACGCATAATACAATGTATCTTGCATAATTCTATATAAAATATCGAAGTATTCAGCTGCTTCAGGGTAATGCACTTTATCTGGCGATACCAAAATCCATTCTTCTTTTATTGTTTCTGGCAATAAATTGTAATAATATAAAGCACCTAATCTTTTTGAAAGACTAACCTCTGCATTTAATTTATCTTGTGAAATTTGTGACATTTCTCGTCTAGTCTTCTCACTATTGCTTTCGCCCAAATCATAATCTGGTTGTAATATCGTCACAAAATCGATTAACAAATCATATATTTCTCTATTTCTTTTTTTGTCAATCTCATTTGTAAAAGTCTGATGTGCCAAATCGCCATGTTCTCTGAATAGATTGTATAGCACCCTAAATAATCCTGGTCTTTTGTTAAAAAGCACTCTAAATTCACACTGACTATTATGAACAGACGTTACGATTGCCAAACTCAATGCCACTCTCAATTCAGGAGTATTTGTTCTAAACATTCTTTTAATTCGATTACTATCCAAAGAGTAAAGCAACTCTTCATATCCTTGTAGATTTACTACTCCAATTTTCTCTGCCATCTGAAGCAATGTATTAGCATTTTGAAAAGCAGTTTGGTTTTCAACAATACCACTTACATTACTATTTATTGGATACTTTATATCGTAATAATATAAACTCCATTCAAAAGCGGAATAACAATTCAACAAAAACTTTTTCTGTTCAGTCTGTAACATTTGATTTTCATCTCTGGTTGCAAATAAATTATTCTCATTTGCATCTTCAACATCTGCAGATTCATACACTTGTGAAAAAGATTTAATTCTCGACAGCAAATTTTTAAGTTCTCTATATTTGTAATTTGATGTTGGTTTAGTTTCTTCATCTATTTCATCTTCAGAATCTAGTATAATATTCTTCGTAGCTCTTTCTTTAACTACCGAAATAAAATCCGGATGGTTTTTCTTAATATAATCATTAACAAAATCTATATTTACAACTAATCCATCTGAAACCAATATTTCATCTATGTTTCCATTTTGGACAACTGCTTGCATATGAAAATAAACATCATCTGATGAAGTATTCTCAATAGCCCACTCTTGTGCGTACTCTATAAAATCATAATTCATATTTTCTCGAACTATTCTATTATATTTGTCAATTGCTGCTCTTATCGCAGAACTTTGAAGCATTCCTTTCTTTTTTTCTCCTCTGTTTTGACGGAGGATTTTTCCTTTAATTCTTATTGGATTTCCCACTGTTCCATACTCAACTGTTAATAAAGACCCTTGTATATTATCAATAGGATCAGATATTAATTCGCCTTTTTGAATATACGGCAATATTTTACCAGTCTGATTAATTACAAACACTTTTGCTTGAGCAAACTCAACATTCGCATCATCAGAGATTTTTTCGTCTACTCGTATATATTTTTTGCCTTGGTCTGTCAAGTCCCTGCCATTATCTTGCAATAGATCCATCTCTTGCAATCTAATAATAATAAAGTTAATTAAATCAGGAGTAAGGCATAATATATCAGCCATATCTTCAGATGTTGTCGTCTTATATGCAATCAATTTTAATACAGCTTCTTCAAATACATCTAGTTTGCTATCACCATTTACTTTTACTGGCAAGATAACATCATATGAACTACATTCCAAGAAAAAATCAACTTTCTTTCCAAGCACTGAAATATTAGGAAAACACTCAGCATAATTCTTTGTTTTAAATAAACTAAACACTTTCGGATTGGCCATCGTATATCACATCCTCTCCCTTACATAGTTCATACAATTTTTTCATGCCAGGTACACATATTTCTGCAATACGCCCCCACTTATCCTTACAAAACATCTCTGTGTTTCCAACTACAATCAATAATTTTTTCTGTCTGCTTAAGGAAACACATAATCTGTTTTCGGAAATTAAGAAACCATAATTCTGCATTCCTACTTTATCTCTGTATGATTCCCATTCTTTGTATTCATTAGATTTTTTATCCATCTGCTTTCTGTCAACATCTTTATATTTTTCTAAATATTCATAATTGATAGGTTCTGGTTTGGAATTCTTATCGATTCTAACCATAGGACTCCTATCATTACTTCTTACAACCGACAAAAAGATTACATCAAATTCCATACCTTGGAATGCATCTACACTACCAACTCGAACTCGTTTTGCGTCATCCCCCAACTTATTCTTAAGTTTTCGTTTAATACTCTTAACCTGTTCACTGTAAAATGTAATAACACCATATGATAGTTCTTTCCCTTCTTCCAAATTCATATAGTATTCTATTTTTTCTACTATAAAATCAGCTTCACAATCTCTAACTCTACTTGTTCCTTCCTTATGTTCTTTTCCATATTTATCAGGAAAATCATACCACTCTAACGGAAGTGTCTTTTTAGAAATAAATTGCTGATAATTTGAGGCAGGTAATGGAGATGCAAACTGTTCATCATTAGGTTTATAAAACACTTCATTTACAAACTCACCCAACATAGGATGCATTCTATATTGAGCATCCAAAACAACGGTTCTTGGAACATTATCAATCTTTTCTAGGTCTCTTGCTTTCTCTAAAAGATACTCGAACATACTCTTTTTGATGTTATTCATATCAACAGTTTCGCCATTTTCTTTCATGCTTTCAAAAACTTCTTCATCATAGATATGTGGTAACTGTCGATGATCTCCAACTAGTATTATTCTCTTTTTTGCCTGTGCCAATGGAATCATTAAATCTGCCGGACTCACTCTAGCAGCCTCATCAACAATTACTGTTTCATATTCAGGATGCTCATCTGAATATTTATTAATTCCTTTGGCCTCTTTAATCTCGATACCTTCGCTTTGCTGCGTAGTAGCAGAATATACAAATAAGTAATGTTCCAAAGACCTTTCTACTTCAGATCTATTGGTTCGTAACTCCTTCAATAAATCTGCTAAAATTGCAGCTTTTTCATCTTGATGTTTTTTTACACTCTGATTGATTTGTTTATAAATCTTTGATATTTCTTCGTCTGGCACTTCTTTCTTGTATGAAGGTTTTGGAACACATTTATCTAATAAATACGTTTTCACATCACACAATTTTCCCAATAGTTCTTCACCAGGTTCTTTTCCATAACACATCGCAGCTTCGTCAAGAATATCAAACACTTTTCTATTTTCAGGGATTCCTTGATTTATTCCCATATCTTCCAGATTTTGTAGCAAATAATCTGCATTATCCGCTCCATCATCCATGAATCCATCTTTAGTAGTTCTTAATCTTCGAATAAGCATTAATAGTTCCGATGTTCTATCACCACCACTAACACTTCTTGACTCAATCATCCTACTTATTTTTTTATCAAGATCTACATCTGTATTTATTTCTTTTGCACATTGCAAAAATTCCAACGCATTTTTATCGCTCGGATAGATCAAATACATATTATGCAAGCGACTCAATCTATTTCTTTTTTCGGTTTCAATAAGTTCTGGATTTTTTTCATTTAACCTTGCAATGTATTCCTCGCACCATTCTTCAATAACGCGCTCTCTTGTAAGATCCTCCTCACCAGCTCTCTCTTGCTTACCAAACTTTATGGTTGGCAGAGAATTAATTCTCAATCTTTCAATTACATTTCTTACAGCATCATGTTGAAAACTTGTTATTAATACTTGTCCATTTACTTTTTCACGTTTGTCACACAATTCATTCAAACGTTCAATAATCGCAGTTATAACCGTTGTCTTTCCTGTTCCCGGAGGTCCTTGAATTATTGCAATATCTGGTGTATTAAGTGCAATATCAATGGCCCTTTTTTGTGTTTCTGTCGGGTCATATTTAAAGATTTTTTCCTTTACAAAACTAGACAAAGGCATTATTTTCTTTCTTGTCGAGTATGTCCCTAATTCTTCTGTAAGCTGTCCTTCAAAAATTAGTCCTAGTGCAGGGTTTGCGGCCTTTCCTTCTGCAATTCTCTTTCTAGCGTCTTCTCTTCTTGAAATTTGTCTTTCATCGCCCAAAATAGACAACGAAACATATTTTTGTTCTGGCAAATGTCCATCTTCTGTTTCAATGATGAAACCACCATTTTTTCTTTTATTTACCCTTACTTGCACACCTTTATTAATTGAATAGCCTATTTGACTTGCTTCTTTTGATAAAGTTCTATAATCGCTCCAGGTCATTTCACGGTCTGCCAAATATACCGGTATTTCATTCGAAAAGAACAAATATGTATCATTAGTAATTAATTCTTCAGCCTCTTTTATTAGTCCCGAATATGGCAAGTGAATACCTTCACTATCAAAAGTAGCTGCACCTCGATTGACATTTATTAAGCCTACTTTACGAACTTCCTCTAATAAAAGATTTCCTTCTTGTTCAGCATATTGATTCCATAAATCCAAATAGCCTTTTGTACTCTCTAATGTTTCTTTTACTTTCTTTGAAAGGATAGAATTGTGATCAAAAAATTCCAATGTTCCTTCAGCCATACGCATCATTGGTACATTCTGTTTTCTTTTTCCTATCTTTTCAACATACAACTTTTCATTGAACTTATCACCTTGAATTGAGACATAGATATAAAACTCTCGTCCATATATAACTAAAATGTCTTTCTTTTGTTTTTCTTTCTCTATAATTTTTTCAATTTTACCTTTATCGAGTACTTTATCCTTTTCAACTTCATCCTCGGCTGCAACAAGTTCCTCATTCACATTTTCTTGTGATGATTCAGATATTTTATCGATACCCTCTGTTTCATTCTCTTCTTGTCCTTCTGAACCAAAATAATATTTTCCGCTTGTGTAGACAAAATATGAACTAACGCCGTCAGAAAGCTTAAAATTATCTTCTAAAACTTGTTCTATAGTTTCTCTACCCTTCACATACTTTTTTTCGATATTGCTCTTTATCTGATCACTGATAATAACAGGGGTTTTTCCCCAACGTTGCAAATTATAGAAGAAACCAATATGTAGAAAAAATACTTTTCCATCATCACTGCTATTGCTACAACTAGTAACATTTGCAAGACAATAAAAATGACGATTAAACGATTCCATAATAAGTTTTGCTTCATTTTTATCAGCAATCGAAAAATCTATAACATTATCCTTTGTTATAAATTTAAATTGATTGTCTCCAAACATTTCAACTCGACCGTTCTTTGCAACAATCTTTTGCTTAATTGTCATCCTACACTGTATATCAGTAAAACAACTATCTTGATTCAACACCAATTCGTTTATTATCATTGCTTCACCTCAATTTCCAATAAATACTTATTACCATTTCTTCTATCAATAGCCACCAGGATGATTTTATCCACTGCACTAAATTTAGTACTTCCGTATATTTGTTTTCCTGCACTGTCCTGCAGAAAGAAATCATACTGATTTGATAATTCTCCAATTTCAATCCCATCTTCATTCCAAGTAATCTTAAAAGCTTTGTCATCGAGATGGTTACTATTGAACCCTTCCAATACCCTTAACGGAATACTAATCATTTCATCAGAAAGTTCTTGTACAAAATCCCATTTTAACTCTTTTCTTTCATCAATAACTTTGTACGATGATACCTTAATTACGTTATTCTCTGTATCACACCACGGACACATAGGATCTTCATTCCCATAAAAATCCATCTGACAACATTTACATCTTACTGTATGGTCTAACTCTTTTGCTAATACATACGACCATTCCGGCATTGTTGTTCTCTTTTGCCTATTTTTTCTTCCAGTTTCACTAAACGTCTTTTGAAATTTGTCAAAAATTGACTTATTCATAAACATTTCTATCGGCATACCAGAAAATGATGCATTACTGTCATCATCTTCGTCACACACCCAAGCAAAGGTACCTGTACAGGTATAATCTTCTTCGGGAGCATCTAACATATCTAGTTCGTCTAACATCTCTGAAGCTGCAAGTCCCATAAAAGGATGGCTCATCGTCAATTCCCAAAATAAAGCTATTGCAAAAGAAAATGCATCGGAATACATTGTTTTTCCCTTATCCTCATATATTTCAGGAGCGCCATAACCTGGACTATGCAATCCTCCATCTCTTTTCTTAATAGAATCTTTCATGAAGTTTAAGTTATCGCAATCGATCAGCCATACATTTGACATATTCGGATCAGAAGATACAAACATATTTTTTTCTGAAATATCACAATAAACAAGCCCACTGGCATGAATTTTTGCTAAAACACATGAAGCATTTAAAAAAGCGTTTAATCGCTTTCTCATACCTCCCGTTGCTATGTATTTTTGCAATCTATCTCCCAAATATTCGTTGTCCTCTTTCACACTATTTATCCACTCATTATTTGGTAATTCATAATCATCGCCACTGAATGCTTCCTCAAACGACACCATCCCATCCAACATTTTCATGGTATAACCAACAACATCTCTTAATATTGTCTGTGGAAGTGTTAAATTTGTACTTTCCAACATTGGCAAGATTCTTATATTATCGAACTTATCATTATTCGATGTATCCTTCTCTATTTCTTGAGTCACCGGATTCCATTCTAATTTTAATAATACATTTGGTTCTTCTGTCAGATAGACAATACCCTGTCCACCACTACTTAACACTTTTGATGCAACATGGCTTCTACCATATGTATCAACATATATATCTTTAGCCATTTATCTCTCACCTTCCATCACGAACGCCAAGGTTTTGTCATCCATCCCAGGCCAATCTTTTAACCATGTCTCTATTTCTGCAATCACTTCATCCCTATCCTGATTTGAATATTCATCCACAAATTCTCGTGTAAAATTTGATATATCATCTTCTTGCATTGTTCCTATTTCTACACCATCAGTGCAAGAAACTGCCCCTTGGAATTCTGAATATTCAATTTCAACTATTTCCACCTTTTCCCTATCTAATTTTTCTTTTAAACAATCAGTTTCGTTTGCAAAATAGTTTTCTTTTTTATCATATAAACAAGTAACTTTTCCATCTGTATAAACAGCTAAAAAGCCATCACCTAATCTTGCTGCTGAAATCTTATTTTTTCTTATCACCGCTACAAGTAAAGTTGCGTAACACTGCTTAATTTCATAATTCGACAAACGCTTTTTCCATTCCTCATGGCAAGCATAAATAATATCCTTAAAACTTATCACATCTAAATCAAATGTATAATTACTCACAACATCATATACACTTTCGCATATGCATTTAGAACCAAAATGTGAAAGTGACTTGCTTCCCATTCCGTCAGAAACAACCATGATATATCCATCTTTATACGGTTTACTTAAATATGAATCTTGATTTACGTCATGATAACTTCCGATTATTGATATACCACCAGAAATCATCTTGTCACCTCACATTCATAATCACCTACAAGCGTCATAGATAGCTTGCATAAAATCTGTTACAGAATAAACTACTCGTTCTGTAGCTATATCCTGCAACATAGTCCTATTTGCGTCTATTCCCACAAATACAGGTATAATATTCTCACTCATTTTTTTAATATGTGCTTTATCTTCACTATTAAAATTACCATCACTAACAAATATCATCGTTTGAGTTTCGTCTATCATCTGTTTCAACTCTACCAAACCTGAATGTGAGGATTTTCCTGAAAATTCAATTTTTGCTTTTTCCAAGTTCTCAATTTTTTTACTTGTTTGTCCCCACTGGTACAATACAAATTTCACATCATAAAAATCAGATGTACCGATAATATTGCTAATTCCATTTAACAAATACTTTACAACTGCATTTTTATCATCTTCCGCCATGCTTCCGGAAGCATCCACTACTATATTTACCGTCTTACTCAATGAATAACCTCCCTATACTGAATATGGTCTAAACCATGCTTTTAACTCCAAGTTGTCAACAAAGAATGCCCTGTTTTTCTTTACAGAAGCATTTGATTGTGACCCAGCTCCCAATAAGAAATTCTTCTCATCCACATTAACTGAATATCCAATTCTATAGTTGAACTCATCTTTAGGAACACCACAATTTTTTATACGATTACTACCCTCATAAAATGCAATAACATAGCTTCCCTTCTCATTTGCATTATCTAAATAGTCTTTAAAAAAAGTCGCCTCTGGCTTTGGTGTTCCATACATTGTTGGTGCATAGCCGATTTGCTTTGTAAGATTACAATTGTCAATAATTAATATGCGTCTCTTATCAAAAGGACATTCCGCATACTTCTCACAAAATTCTTTCATAGACCAAAAACAAACAACTTTAGTCACAAATGCCGTGTCAATCATTTCACTGTCATCACCAACATATATGATTTCTTCACAGTATTCGCTACTCAAAGCAGACTGAATAGCAGAATCAAGTAAGCTCTTCTTTATCAAATCGTCATGGCCGCATATTAGTAAATTATCAGTAACACGTGGCCTTAAATTTACAGAAAATGGAGCAGCATTATAATCCATTAATTCGCCAAATATAATTTGAAGATTTGCTCTTTGCCCGACAGTATTTTGTGATGGTCTTTTAGGAAGGCTCTGTCCTTCAAATACTTTTGTTTCAGTTTCTATATTGATGTCATTGCACTTCTTCTCAATTTTTTCAATCCACTCTGCTATTTTCTTTTCCTCTGCTCGTGGAATCATAAATTTTACATTTCCAGAAACACTACCTTGCGATGTGTTTAATATAGCAAACGGAACTTTTAATTCAGCGGCCTCTTCATTATTTGATGTTATCCCACCTAATAAATATTTAGAATCTTCGGCGGAACACTTCAGTGCGACTCTTCCACCAAACTGAGGACCCAAAGTTGAAAAATCAATTCCTTTTAATGACTGCGTAGCTAAGACTAAATGAATACCACAAGCTCGTCCCTGTTTAGCTAACATTTCAAGTGTTGATATAGTCTGATCCTTTTGAGCATTTCCAAATAAAACCTGAAATTCATCAATCACGACCAATATTCTTGGCATTAACTCATTTGGATTCTTATCTCTATATCCTTGAATATCCTTACAGCCGCAATCTTTAAATGCTGCATAGCGTTTTTCTTTTTCCTCTACTAAATGCCTCAATACAGTAATTCCGTATTCAATATCTGCTTCAGTAGCTACAAGTTTTGCATGTTTCAAATTAGGGTTTGCGTATTGACTAAACTCAACGCCTTCCTTAAAGTCTAGCAGATAGACACTCATTTCATTTGGTGAATAACGGCAACATGCACTCATAATCAAATTATGCAAAAAGTTTGATTTACCAGAACCCGTTGTTCCACCTATCAGATAGTGTGGTGTTGAATCCCCTATATTTAGCTCAATAACACTGTTTCCGGAAGCCCCGCAACCTACTGGAATCACTAATCCATTGCTAGAATTACTGTTAAAGAGCGAACCTGACTCCATAATTTCGTCAAATGACATGCCTTGGCTATTTTGCTTTTCAGCTATTGTCTTTAAATCATCTAGGAGAATACTCAACGTATAATCATCTGGAAATTTTTCACCTACATTTTCAATTGCAAGATGTTCAAATTCATTGCTAATATTATCTTCTTCAAAAACATTATGTAACTGCACACTATTTTCAATACAACTTCTTAATTCGATTTCCATTTTTTTCATTTTGCTATCTTCAGTATTCAAGATTGCTTCATTAAATGAAAATAAAACTAATAAACCACACTGTTTTCCATGAACAATTAATGTTCGAAACATATCAAAACATTCCTGGTCCATTCCGTCTGGTACCGCTGTAAAAATAAACACTTTATATGGCAACATTCTCCTCAATTCCCTTTGAGAATATAATCGTCTATTATATGAATCCCAATCCTGACAATCTATTGCTATATTAAAAACATTGCTTTGTAAATCTAAAATATATTTCGTAACATCCTTAAGTGCCGCCTTCAGTTCTAGTGTTGAAGAAAGAACTTTCTTCTGTGGAAATAATCTCTCATTACAAAACAATGAATTAAACTTACTTACCGTTTTTCCCAATCCTATAGGATCAAATACATAGTATTCCTGCTTATCTACAGGCAACGCAAATAAAAGCCTCAGTAGGACTTTATGGAGAATAATATTTTTTGACTCATCGCATATATACATGGGTTTTTCAAAAGGAAACGAAAAAGTCTTTGGAACGAAAAAATCCAAATTATTATATGTAACATGCAATTTTCCTAATGCAATATTCCTTGGAAACCTGCTCCTTGTGTTTATATATTCTGAAGATAATTCCATTAATGAAGGCTGACTTTTTCTTATTCTTTGGCACAATCTATCAATCTTTTCCTGGTAATCGATAGCTTCATTTTTAAATCTTCTACTTATAGATTCTTTCCTTGTTGAATACTCATCATATTCTTTATGTAAAATATGCCCTTCCGCATTTTTGTACTGTGCATCTAATGTTTCATATCTTCTGTCTCTAGAAGATATCGAATCGTCCAAGCAATGCAGCAATCCTTCCATAGTTTCCTGGTTTTTCTCCATACTTTCCCTTCTTCCTATAATATGGTTCTTAATTCCATGAGAAGAGTCATTACCTCCATCTTTTTAACTTCAGCTTCATCCCATGCAAAATCCAATTTCTGTAAATCCCCTTCAAAAGAATCATATACCTCCCTTACAATGGAGTTTCCGAATGAATCATTAACTTTTTCAGAAAAAATGGATTTGCTATTGATTAATTGGCCACGTGCCTCACTAAACATCTTTCAATTTCCCCTTTACAAAGTTAATGCATCTATTATCTAAATCATCTTTTCTTGGTAGCATTCCAATCATCGGTGATCCTGCCTCTCTAAGTTTTTCTCGTAATTCACTTTCCTTCTCAGGTGACAAATCGCGTATATCCCTCGTGCATATTACACACGAAGCATCACATCCTTGGTGACCAAACGCTTGGTCTTGCATATGACTTAACTGTTGGTACAAGTATGAACTGTGACCGGACTTGACTTCTACTGCCAAACTGCCACCTTCTCTTGCTCCCATCCCTTCTCCTCGTCCCAATACTAATGGATTTGTTAGCCCATAAACAATCATGTCAACCTTTGTATATCGACCATCTGGCAAAGATTCCCTTGCCTGGGTGCTTATTTGCGTACTAATTGGTTTGAAAGCCCTAAAAACAATTTCCTCACATAGTCTTCCAACCATCTGTTTCTTAATTTTTAGCTCTGCTCCTGCTTCATTGCCTATTCTCATCTCATTGCAATAACTATCGACATTTGCTCTGAATCCTATGTCTGTCGCATATAAATATTCCAAAATAGCATCTACAACATTTTCATCAACATCCAACTTATCTCTGATATCATTAGGTCGAACAGGAGTATTCTCTTCCGGCTTATCATTAAACCATTTATCAAGACTATTTCTTACATCTGGTGCAATTCTCAAAATATACTTTTGTAAATCTTGATAAGCTAAATTCAGCCTTGTGCAACCTCTATCTACAGTAACTTCTATACTTCTTTTACCTGTTTCAAAATGCATCTGTAGCGTGTCGTGCCGTTCTTGTGCAATGTTCATAGCCTTCACTGCCATTTCGTATCGTCCCTCTAATGCCTCACGATGTCTAACAGCCTCTTCATATTCTTGTCTAGCAGAAACTAATTGAGACTCGATTTCTGCTATTCTAACTCCTACAATTGCCATTGCAATAGGATCTGGCGTAACTGCAGCTAACTCTGCAAGAGCTGCTGCAAGTCTCGCCTCCAATTCAATTACAACGGCATGCTTAGCCATCTCTACTCCCTTTGCTATATCAAGCATAGTTTTACTAGTTTGTTCCTCTGCTTGAGTTTCTTCGACTAATTGCCTTACTTGATTGAGTCCATCATTGCAAGTATCAAAGGAATCATTCTTAATTTGATTTAATTCTTGTGCAGCGCTACTTATTGCATCAACTTCAAAAACACTTGCAACTGTACTCATTTCTTCTCACTACCTTCCCAAGTAAATACTTAAATCTTCTGCCATAGTTCTTAAGTGTGGAATCTGTTCAGAAGCATTCTCCTTAAAATTCTGAAGAGCATTAATCAACTGCTTATAAGTTTCTTCAAAACTTGCTCTCTGCTGATCCTGCCAAGACTCCCCCAACTGTTCAAAAGCTGAATTAAGTCTGCCAGTTTCTTCCTCAACTGTATTCAGATAATGTTCAAGTGTGTTAGAAAAACTTCTAATCTCCTCTGGATCTCCAATTGCCTGTGCCATTGTTTGTACCTCCTTATTATTTCTTAATACAAATCGTCATCATCATCATTTGCTGAATTATTATCATACTTTGGTGTTGTAGCTGGTGTTGGTACATTATTAGAATTAGGTGTTGTAGCCATAGTTGAAATAGACATACTAATCGTCTTAAACTGCTCTGAGATATCTTTCGCATCTTCTGCAAACAAAACAGCATTAGGATCTTGTGTAAATCTCTCAAGGACACCTCTGTCTGCATCGTTTCCAATAGCTACAGCGAATCTCTGGCATTTTGCAGAACGACCATCATTGATAAACTTATCCATTGGATTTTTCCAATCATCGTTTGGCGCACCATCCGATACTAATACAACTGCAGGACGATAAATTCTTGAAGGCGTTTCATTTTTATCATCAATCATATCCTTTGCCATTCTCAACGCTGTTCCCATTGGGGTCATACCTGAAGCCTTAAACTTACTAATTCCTTTAGCCTGCAAATCCTTAACAGGCGTGTATCTTGTATGTAAATCAACACTGTCACCAAAAGTAATAATAGCAACGTCTATAATCTGTTCCTTTGCCTGGGCAGCCGCAAACGTTTCAATCATATCAATTGTCGCATCATACAAACTATCAATCTTTGCTCCACTCATGCTTCCGCTCACATCTAGTAATAAAATAACTGGTAACTTCTTTGCTGCTGGTGCCTTGTAATTGTTTGGATTAAATGCCATATTCGTTTCCTCCTAAAACTATTTAATAAGTGATTATATAACATCTGTGTGACACATTCTGTCATACAAATATTTAAAACATTAGTTTCTCAATGATAGACGATAAATTCATACCTGCTCGCCCATCGCTACAAGTTTTGGCCGCCGTTGCAACATATCTATGGTCTCCGTAATAAGTCCATTTATAGTGCTTTCCATCATCACTAATCTCAAAACCCAAAGTTTCAAGTAATCCTTTTAATGATCCGTTCAGATTTTTATATCCTTTCAATGCATTCTTCAGTTGCGATTTCCTTTTTTCCGGCAAGCCTTTAAATTCATTACTTTCTAACAAATCTGAAATAATATGCCATCGTCTCGAATCTTCTTTACAATTCTTCTGATACTCAGACATAATATCCAGCACAATTTCTTTTATCTCATCGGTGTAAAACTCTCTCTCATCTCCTAGGTATAAAACGGGACTTTTGTCCTTATCAGAGTATCTCATTCTTAAGCCTTGCAGTTCTGCTGTCAAACGTTGCACTTCATTACTCAACTCAACATTTGACTCCTCCATTTTTTCGAGTTGTTCACCAAAAATGTCATACAAATTATTATTCTCTTCTTCAATTGCACTTTGATTTGACAATAACTTTTTGTTTTCAATATGCAGTTTTTCAGTTAACACCCCATCCCACGTATCTATTGCTTTACGCATTCTTGAATTCATATAGTTGTAAACATCATTAACTACTCTATCCTCTAAATAATCTGCTTCCTGACATGAACCTGTCAGATTAAGAATTCTGCTTTTTTTATTATGACTAGGATAGTATATAAATATTTTCCCAGCCCTAGCATCGTTGCTATCTAGCACATCTGAAAAACCTTCTAATTCAACTCCCTCATCGGGTTCGCACAATACATGAGCCACTCCTTGCAGCCTAAATGCCAGCTTATTTACATCTAGTGGATTATCTCCTGTATTTGTTCTAGCCACATAAACTACAGGTAATTTTGATATTATCCTTTTTTCAACAATCCCCTTAAAAAATGACATACAGTCTGAAATACTATGCTCTTTATTTAATACCATTATCCCGTTATCATCACCAGCATACTGTCCAAAAAGAATCATCTTTACAAAAAAAGGAGGGTAATACGTCGGAAAGAAGTCTGTTGTAAATTCCGTTGTTTCTAAAGATACTGATACCGATAGCATTTTGTTTGAATTATCTAAAACAAAATCAGTACACCAAACTCCATGTTCATCTTCCTTTTTTAATCTTGAAGCAATAATTTCTTTTTCGGAAATTTCTTGTATTGACAAAACAATATTCTCTTGTTCCCATGAACAATCAAAACTAATTTCATCCCACAAAAGATCGTTAATTTTGTCATATTTACTACCGCAATTCCATTTAATGACCGTTTTGACAAATTCAGTTTTTGTTAGCAAATCATTCGTCGGAAATTTAGTCGTGTAGGTAACCATATCAAAACCTCCTTAAATTTCACTAGCATTAGGGGTTTTTATGTATTTCCCTGATTTTATTCGTTCATCCTTTGGTTTTTCTGTATCTTCTGGTATAGCCCAAGTATTCCCAAATTTTATAGCTCCCTCAATTCGCCCTTCTAAACACAAAGTATTGATTCGCCGTTCTTTAATCCCCCATTTTTTCGATACTTCAGAAATTTTTAGATAGCCATTCATAAGTTCTCCTCTTTCATAAAAAAAGACACAATCTTTCCCTATCGAATAGACTGCACCCACAAAAATCAATACTGCAACTGGCTGACATTTTACAGTCCCTCTAGTTATACGTCATGCATTTTCACACATTTTGCCTCAATATCAAGTTATTTCTAATTTTACACCTTCATCCGCACAAAGTCAATCATTTTATAGTTTTTCCTTCAATAAGTCTTTTAGCCAAGATAAAAAATCTGCTATAATAGGTGGGGGATTTTACCATATACCAAAGCAGAGGTTATTTATGATTCAGATACGTCAGAAAAATAAAGATAAAGTTTACGAAGCGATACGTACAGGAAAATGTCAGCAGGAACACGATTAAATCCTACAGGGATACTTTTAAGACCTGGCGCATAAGTCCAGTTACCCGCTAAGCAGCACAACAAGCTGGCGAAAGAAGGAGTTGCCTATATCATCAACAAATATGCTGTCATGGCACATGAAATATCTGACAAAGTACCGGAAAAGGTAAAATGCCATATGCTCCGCCATTCCAAGGCGGTCCATCTGTTGTAGGCGGGTGTTAACCTGATCTATATCCGTGATTTTCTGGGGCACAGCGATATCAAAACCACTGAAACTTACGCAAGGGCTGATATAGTAAAAACTGTACGATTTCTGATGATAGGGTATAAGACAATAACGGTTTTGAGAGATGAAAGTAGTTCAATTATTGAATATCCAGCTGTTTTATTATATACTGGAAAACGGCTGGTATATTCAGTAATAAATCAAAAAGAAGGTTTTGATACAATATGGATTATTAGATAAAAATCCTAATCGAATTGGAACGATTAGAGCAATTTAGCAATGTATAACTTTGCATAGTATTTCACTTATAACAGTTATAACTCGGACAGCCATTCCATCAGGTCACCGTTTTCGCTCCAGTCCGGCAGATTGTGATCTACCAGATCCGGATAAGCGTTTTCCAAGGCTTTTCGCTTCAGTTCCTGGTAATTTATGTAAATCTAACCCCATATGTAATACATACGCTTGCTTTCAGCATACAATAGTGTTATAATAATCACAACTCGAATACGAAAGGAGAGATACCTATGGCACTGGCAACTTTAACCGCAAGGGTAGACGAAAAAGACAAGGCCAGCTTTGACACCTTCTGCTCCAATGTTGGCCTGAATACTTCTACCGCAATCAACCTTTTTGTGAAAGCAGTTTTACGCGAAAACCGCATCCCGTTTGAGATCACCCAGACTACCGACCCATTTTTCTCCGAGGCGAACATAGCCTATGTGAAGAAATCCGTCCAGGAGCTGAGAGCCGGGAAAGGCACCGCCCATGAACTGATCGAGGTGGACGATGAGTGAAAAAATATGGTCGGATGATGCCTGGGAGGACTACCTCTACTGGCAGACGCAGGATAAAAAAACACTAAAGCGAATCAACCAGCTCATTCAGGATATCGAGCGGAACGGCTGCATGAAAGGGATCGGAAAGCCCGAACCCCTCTCCGGCGACCTGCAGGGCGAATACAGCCGCCGAATCAACGAAAAAGACCGCCTTGTCTACCATATGGAAAACGGGAGACTCTACATCTCCCACTGCAGAGGCCACTACGGAGATAAATAATCCCAATCAATCCCTGCCTATATCCAAGGTGGGGATTGCTCCCTCAATCCAAAACCATCAGAAAATATCGAAATCCTCCTGCGTTGCCAATTCTACGTAATCCTCCGGACACCCATCATTCCGGCTCTCCACATTCAGCCCCCACAGCTCGATCACCTTCGGCAGCACCTGGTAAATGGAAAACATCCCGAACCCATCCAGCCATTCCTCCGGCGTATCCGGGATAGATCGTCCGCTGGACCTATGTCAATACTTTCCCCGTGGTTTGAAGATTCATTGAAAGCCCGCAGAATAAGGCTTTTTTAAGACTTGCAGAAAAATAGCCCTCCGAAACGGAAGGCTTATTTTGTATAAAAGTTTGTCCCTTTAGCCAGCAATACACACAATATTTCTCTGTACACGCTACTCTAAGTTTTTGTGGATCACCTCCAGAACCTCCCAAAGCTCCTTTGCCCCAGGCTGCCCGGGAGCTGACCTTTGCCCTATAGCTCCAAAGGTAAGAGCTGAACCAAAGGTCTCACCTGTCAATCGGCTGACCATACCAATGGAAGACATGGCCATTGTAACAATCGGACATTCCAAGGCCTCGCTCATCTCCAATGTAACTGCCAGCAATGCCAGCACATCCCATTTCGACTGAGGCATCACTGCCAGTTTGGGAATGTCTGCTCCGGCCTGATACATTTTCTGCAGACGTGCTGCCATCTCCTCCTTGGCTGGAGTCTTAAAAAATTCATGGCTGGACATCATGACCCGCACACAGGCCCTGCGGGCTTCCTGAACAATCGGTTCTATCCTTTCTCCTGCGGTAGACAGCTCCAGATCCACCAAATCCACAGCCCCGCTTTTTATGGCGGCAGTCTTCAGTTCTATGTACTGCTCCAGGGGCAGGGATCTCTCCCCTCCCTCCTTTTCCGTGCGGAAGGTAAACAAAAGCGGTATATCCCCCAGTGCCTGTCTTAAGCAGCCAGCCAGCTTTATAACCTCCTCTGTCTTGGCAGCATCCTCATACCAGTCCACCCGCCATTCCGCTATATCCACCGGAAGATCTGCAAACCCTTCTGCTGCTTTTAAAATCCCGTCTGCCGAAGAAGCTACGATTGGTACACAGATCTTCGGTCTTCCCTGTCCGATTGCAATATTTCTTATCACTACTGGTTTCATCTGATTCCTCCCTTCCGGATCTATCCTATTCCTGTTTCTCCTTTTCCATGTTTTGTAAAAGATATCAGGGGCAAAATATCTTTGACCTCTGCAGCTTTTAAAAAAAGTATAGCATAATTATCCTTTTTTGTATACTCCTGCCACCATATCCTTGAGTTTTTCTATCTCCATAACAATAAAAAGCCCCCTGACGAAGATTCCCTCGCCAGGAGACCCTTTTTCCAGATAATCTTAGTGTCTAACTACTTTTATCTGCTTTCTGCCTGATTTACTTACCGGCCATCTGCTTTTCCTGAGCTTCGATCATCTTCTTGACCATATAACCGCCCACAGAACCGTTCTGTGCAGAAGTCAGGTTGCCGTTGTAACCGTTAGATAACGGAACTCCCAGCTCCTGTGCCACTTCCATTTTAAAACGATCCAGTGCCTCTTTTGCCTCCGGTACTTCAGCTCTGTTAGAAGATCTGCTTGCCATGATAAAAGCCCTCCTTTTCTTGTTAGCCTGCCGCAAGGCAGGCTCTTTCAAGAAAGGTTCTGCCCCACGACTTGTTTGTTTTTTGTTACGCTCATAGTATATGTCCTCAAAAAAATAATACACTAGAAGCTTCTGCGTAATCTGTCAGAAATTTGAAGCTTTTTATCATGGCTGGAAATCTCAATGAATCGTTTCTTTCTTATATAGTAGTAAAATGATAAATCGTAGTAGTTCTGTATTCTTCCCCTGCTTTCAAAAACGGCGATGGGAACTTCGGCTGATTGACGGCATCCGGATAATGCTGCGTCTCAA
>OFGX01000634.1_pt1 | contig 25343 bp, 14 predicted proteins | sample 1521831 | NCBI WGS metagenome assembly OFGX01 (sample SAMEA3504080, study PRJEB24116) | mouse gut metagenome | biome: mouse gut; feature: mouse-associated habitat; material: faeces | place: Denmark | collected 2011 | reverse complement strand
TGCGTATAGCCTAAAGCCTTTCTTTTACTCATAATTACTGATCCAATATTCATATAAATATCTCCGTGTTTTATAATAATATAGCATTTTAACTGTATTGTTCGATTATGGTGGTGATATTCAGGTTAAGCCGAAAGGAGATAGATAAAATAACCATGAGGGAAAAAATACAGCGTTTGATAGCACAGAAGATATCCGAATGGCAGGAAGATGATATCTACGCCATTTCACTGTATGTGTTTGATGAAGAAGATGATCCTTGTCGTCCGGTGGCAGTGTTAGGTTATAATACGGAAAGACAGGTACAAAAGAGTTCGTCAGAGACTTCTGATGAACAGGAGGCAAGATGGAATTATGCCTTTTGGATACAAAATGCAGAAATGTGTTTGGGCCAGGGTGATACGGCGGAGGATATCAAGGAGTGGATCACAGAACAGGGTTTATGGGATAGCGAAGATGAGATTGCTCCCAAATTTGTGGAACTTCTTGTTGCCATAGTTCAGGACATTCATGCTTCGGGATTATTGAAGGACAAATTTGGAAGAGAGATTCCTGTTTTGATCCACGAACTGGAGTATTATGAGAAAATAGCCCAGCAAAATATTGCGGCAAACGGAGAGACTTTGGACAGAGATTTTGTTTCATTTTGTATGCCTTGTATTCCAGAGGTGCATGATGAGGTGCGGCCATCACAAAAGGAGATGTCAAGAACAGAAAAGAGCACTGCAACTCTTCCGTCTCAAGGATTTCACAGCGGCTCCGGTATAGGGAACCAGTCTGCAGATATGCGGAAAGTAGCAGTTTTTATTATTGCTATTATTCTCATCATAAGCTTGTTCTGGGCATTGGGGCTGATAATCAGCAACCATAACAAAGCGGCTTCTAATGGGATGCAGCAGACAGAGAAGTTGGCTGAAAAAAGCGGGGAATTCGTCTCCGAATCCACGGCGGAAGCAGAAAAGGATAGCTATATTCTCCGCTATGAAGGATTTGATACTGGAATAGAAATCTTTTTTAAGGATTGTGTCTGCGAATATGATAAGGATGGCAGCCTTGTATATACATATTTTGTGGATGATCCTTCCGTGGCAGCAGAGGGCTATGCCATTTATGTTCAGACTCCGGATGATACGATGGAGATATTCCCAGTGAAGGATTATCGGGTGGATCGGAATGCCGGAAGACTCTATATGATATGGGGAAACAATACTTTTGAAAGGATTCAGGGAGTTAAGTTTGTAGATGGCATGAGCGCTTATAAAATCTTGGGCTCATACAATATGGAAGAGCTCATAGCGGAAGCCTATGGGCTGGAGTTGCTGGATTACGATGAGGATTTCGATTTTATACAGGCGGAATTTACAGGACTTTGTGAGAAAGATGGCAAAATTGTGCTGTGCGGCAGCGGATCCGCACTATATAATGGTTTGGGGAAAACCTATTCTATTGAGTGGGAGATTGACACGGAAACTACTCATGAAAGCGCAAAGGCATACCTGTCGGATTTTGATATCCATCCTCTGTATGCGGCATTTTTGCGAAATGAGATTAGCGTGAGAAATCCCTTTGTGCCGGAAGACTCTGGTTATGATACGGAACTGAGTTTTGATGATGACAAAGAATATTCGCCAGAAGAATCGGTATTTAGAAGTGTTCGGAAAAGCTTCTCGCTTGTAGATGTAAATAATGATGGCAGTTCCCTGGGATACGGGAATGCGCCTGCCGCGTCAGCCGGGTGGAAGTATCTGGATGCGGCAAAAGACGAGACGGGGCGCGTAATCCTGTCCGGCACCCTGACAAAATCCTATCTGCCAAAGGAAAAAGTCGGCAAGCCCAGCGCCTGGGCAACGTTCTACGCAATCCTGGCCGAAACGGAGCGGTAATCCGTCTTCCGGGCATTTTCATAAAAAATCCAAAACCCGTGCAACCAAATTCCAGAACGCCACACTATATGGGCGGAAGGAGACGGAAGCGATGAAAGAAGCATACCAGATGACAGAGCGGCTGATTGCCGAATTTACAGCGAACTATATGGAGAAGCTCTTCTATTTCTGCCTGAAAAGGACGGGCAGCAGCGACGAGGCCCAGGACCTGTCCTCCGACATTGCGCTGAACATCCTCTCGGCGCTGGACAAAGGCCTGGTTCCTGAGTATTTTTCCGCATGGGTCTGGCAGATTGCCAGGAACCGCTACAGCGTCTGGGCGGACAGGAAGCACAGGCAGCAGAAGTCGGCAGCCGGCGCCGACTTCTGCGACTACGATATTGTCTGCGATACGCCCTCGGCGGAAGAGACCCTGATCCACAGAGAAGAGCTGGCGCTGCTGAGAAGGGAGCTGGCTTTCATTTCATCCGACTATCGGGATATCGTGGTGGCCTATTACATAGAGGACAGAAAAATACAGGATATCGCCGCTTCCAGGAACCTCTCCCAGGGCACGGTCAAGTCCAAGCTGTTCCGTGCCAGAAAAAAACTGAAAGAAGGTATGGATATGGCAAGAGAATTTGGTGCAAGAAGTTTTAAACCGGAAGAAGTGACCTTTGTGACCAGCGGCCCCCTGCAGCGCGGCCTTCCCTGGAAAGTGCTGGACAGGAAGCTGCCGAAGAACATCCTGCTGGAAGCAAGCAACAATCCCTCCACCATAGAAGAACTGGCCATAGAGCTGGGCTCCGCGATTCCCTATATGGAGGAAGAGGTGGCCCTGCTGGCGGATGCCACCCTTTTGAAGAAGACAGGGGACAAATATATCACGAACTTCTACATCATGGACAAGGACACCCAGATGGCCGTCTACAAATCACAGCGCCGGCGCTCCCGGGAACGCAGCGAAATGCTGGACGCCATTGTCTCGGATTCCCTGACGCAGCTGCGCAGCCTTGGAATCGTCCGCAACGACATGTGCGATAATGACCTGAAATGGTGGGCCGTCATCCATCTGGCAGATGACTGCATCCGGCAGTCCGGACTATATGATGACACCTGGCCTGTGAAACGCGCAAATGGCGATGTCTGGGGCATCATGGGATATGAGGAAAACGAAATTCCTGAGACATACCGCATGATCCATGGCGGAAACGGCAATGGCGCAGATATGCTCTGGCGCTATCTCCCCGGTGACTATGATTATGAGCTAAGGCAGCGTGGAGAGGGCAAAATCGTTATCAGTACCCTGTTTCTGGCAGACATCCTCCGGAACAACAGGAAACTTTCCTCTTTCAACTCTATGGAACAGCGGGAATGGAAGAATATGGAGAACCGGATTGCCCACGCCGCGGAAGACGGAAGCATCATCCCACATTTTCTCGTCATATATTCGGATGACATGGAGAAAATCCTGGAAACCTGGCGCTCTCATCCGCTTTATGCAAAGGTGCGGGAGAATGTGGATGCCGCATTCGGCGAAACGATAGGAATACTTCGCAAAAACGCGAATCCTTTGCTGCACGACCTGCTTCCCTATTGCGCGTCCATGGAAATGCTGGGCTGTAGGATGATGACATTCCACGATGAGATCAGCAGCGGAAAGCTGGCTTATCCGGAGTCCCCCCGCCACTACACAATCGGCATGTGGCTGCAGCTGGCCCGGGATTGATATTGCCCATCGGGATTCAGGCCCTATGGAAAATCTGTCCCGGGGAATGTTTTATGTAGCCAAGACCGGGTTCTTAAGGGTGGCGGGAAAGCGGGGATGCGGGGACTCTGCTTACCCGCCCCCGGCGTTTTATTATGTAATTCTCAATGCCGGATTACATATCAGCACATCAACCAGCTGTTTATAAACTGCCCTGTCCTGAACTTCCATGATGGTCGTTGTCTTTTTCCCGGCATCTTTGGAAGACGCACCACAATGATAGATTTTTTCGTTCCGCTTCCCATAGTCCAGAATAATATATCTATCATGCATCGTATTATTGGTTCTCTTAAAGTCAATCCTAATTCCTGGGAACTCATTCTTAAAATCATTCAAATCCTCCAGCCTCAAATGGCTCTGTTTGTTGTCAGAGAACACCGTAATCTCAACATTAGGACTGACATTCCTAAGGTGCATGATGGATTTAATCCCTATATAATCATCAATAACATAAATACTGCTTTTTGCCTTTGCATAAATCCCCTGATACGCAACATCGGCTTCTGCAAGCTGGCCATTCATAATCAAGAATTCTTTTCCTGTGTCCGATGACGCAAAATTTTTGAATATTTTCGGCAAATCAGACTTGCGGAGCATTTCATCACTGATTTTTGCAATGGCAGCCGTATTTTCGCCGGTCTGAATCGCAAGCCTCGCAATGTCATCCGTTCCAATCAATGCACGATTTTCTGAAATGTAGTCTTTCATTCCCTTAAAGATACGAATTAAAGCCTTGCTCTGGGCAATCGCTAAATCGCCCTTCAGAACGGTCATAAGCATATAAATACCAGTTTCTGTAAAAGCATATGGAAGTTTTCGTGTGCCGCCCCAACTTGATGTCGAATTTTTCGACATCAAGTTTTCAAACTCTGGTTTTGTCAGCTGAAAACGAAAATCGTCATCAAATCTTTCACTATTATTTTTTACCTGCTCATTGAACCTTCTTGTCTCATACCCATATATCCGGGCTAAATCTACATCCAGCATCACTTTCTGCCCACGGACAATGTAAATCAGATTCTCAACAGTCTCTTTATCCACAATGGCAATTACGTTTTTTGCTTCGTCAATATTTTCCATATATATCACCTTCATAATGCTTCTCACCCATAGTCAGCACCTCATGTTCCGCTTTTCTTTCAGCATCCCCACATATATATCTTTTTCGTTCTGGCAACTACAATAATGCATTTATCTGCATAATTCCTCTTTACTTATGACAGTATATCAGATTTTTCCACAATTTACCACAAAAACCTGATATGGATTTTCCGCTCTTACCTGGTTCAACATAGGTCTCCGATACCGTCATACCCTCAAACCTCAAAGTCCACAATCCAGAAAACAAGGGCGAGAAAATCCTAAAGGGTACCGTCCAGGCCGCGCTGCGCCAGATTGAGGAGAAGCAGTATGCCGCCAGTCTGGAAATTTCAGTGCAACCAAATTCCAGAACGCCACACTATATGGGTGAAGGCAGGATCAGCCCCAGGCTGTTCCGTGCCGGAAAAACAGAAAGAAGGTATGAATATGGCAAGAGAATTTGGAGCAAAAAGTTTTAACCCGGAGACTGTGAGCTTTATATCCAGCGGCAGCCAGCCCAGCGGCCTCCCCTGGAAAATGCTGAACAGGAAGCTGCCGAAGAACATCCTACTGGCGGCAAGCGACAATCCTTCCACCATAGAGGAGCTGTCCATAGAGCTGGGCATTGCAGTCCCCTATATGGAGGAAGAGGTGGAGCGGCTGGTGGATGCCACCCTTTTGAAAAAGACAGGAGACAGGTATGTCACCGATTTCTTTATCATGGACAAGGACACCCAGCTGGCCATCTACAAGTCGCAGCGCCAGTCCTCCCCGGAGCGCAGCAAGCTGCTGGATGCCATCGCGTCGGATTCCCTTCCCCAGCTCCGCGACCTGGACATCGTCCGCAATGACATGAGCGACAATGACTTAAAATGGTGGGCAGTCCTCCACCTGACAGATGACTGCATCCAGCAGTCCGGGTCATATACCAGCATCTACCAGCCCGCAAAACGCGCCAACGGCGAGGAGTGGGGAATCATTGGATATGAACAGGCCGATCTTTTGGAGACATGTATCATGAACCATAACGGGTACGGCTGGGGCGCGGACATGCTCTGGTGCTATACTCCCAGTGATTATGGTTTATGGGATCGGGACGAAGGTATCAGCTATGAAGATACCGTATTTCTGGCAGATATCATCCGCAACGGCAGAAACCTGTCCTCTTTCAGCACTTCGGAGCAGAGACAGTGGAAGACCCTGGAGAACCGGTTTGCCCACGCGGACAGAGCCGGAAACATCATCCCGGACGTCCTTGTAATCTATTTCGACAATCATGAGAAAATTCGGGAAATCTGGCGCTCGCACCCGCTTTATGCGAAAGTGAGGGAGAATGTGGATGTGACTTTTGGCAAAACGATAGAAACACTTCGCAAAAACGCTAATCCTGTGTTACATGACCGACTCCTCTATTGCGCTTCCATGCAGATGCTGGACTGCCGGATGATGACGCTCCACGATGAAGTGGACAGCGGCAGGCTGGTGCCCCCGGAAGACCCGGCCCACAGCAAAATCGGCATGTTCCTGGTGCTGGCGCGGGCGGAGTTCTAGCTTGGCATGCTCCTGGCGCTGGCTCGAGCTAAGTTCCGGCCTGGCATGTCCCTGGCGCGGGCATGGACGGAGTTCCGGCCTGATATGTATGACGCGAAATCCCTGAGCCATATGTCTATGGTTCAGGGATTTTTGGAAAAATCGCTTTACTCCACCAACACACATCAAACTCCCTAATCGCCCAGCGTGCAGTCTCCATTACCCCCAATCAAGACCTCCTTGCCCCGGAAGGCAAAACCGTATTTCCGGATACGGTCTGCGGGTATGCCTTTCGTCTCAAGCACTGCATCATAGCGCATCCTGTCAATCTGGCCAAGAGCTGCACGGACTGTGTCCTCCAAGGTCTTTTCTTTTTTGTGATTGTTGACCTTGAATTCAATGATGATAGCATCCTGGTCTGACGATTTGGGCTCCAGCAAGATGTCGTAACGACCCAGGCAAGCGTAGCTTGCTTTGCACTCTTCCCGGTTGGAGGTGATAACATATCTGTCAGACAGGTCTACCATCAAACCCAGTACGAAGCCGTGGTAAAAGCGCTCGGGCTCCGCTGCTTCAGAGGGATTTTTCCCGGCATCAAAGCAGCTGAAGGTGGCAAGGGCCACACGGTTCATGTATCCGTTCATGGCCTCTGTGTCATCCTGCAGCAGCGCCTGGAGAAAGCCGTTGTAGGAAGCGGAGGAGCCCGCGAACCATCCTCTGATGATCCGCCGGAACATGACGCGTACTTCCCTGTTGGTCAGGGACAGGACATATTCATCCTCGCCGCTTTCCTCATCGAACACGCAACCCTCTGCCTTCAGGTATCCGCTGGCCAGAAGGAGGCTCCAAATGGCGCTCTCGTCATTGTCCAGTTGGTTGAAGACAATCTGTTCGTCGATTTTCGTATGGAAAGAGGAACCCTCCAACAGGCCCTCCATGGTCATTTTGACTTCGCGGCTGCCCTCCTGAACCAGCTTGCCCGCAAGGCTGTTGGAACTGGTGTTGGCCCAGTAGGTGGTAAGCTTTCCATTTCTCAGATAGCTTAAGATAGACCAGGGATTGTAAATATCATGGGTTTTCCCGAATGTAAAACCATCATACCATTTTTTTACATCGTCTTTTTTGCTGCCCATGCCATATTCGTCCAGTGCCGCGAATACCTCTGTCTCTGTAAAGCCAAAGCTGTCAGTATAGTTTTCGGAGGTAATAGTCACCACTTCCAGATTGTTCAGGTCGGAAAAAATCGACTCCTTACTGACTCGCGTGATTCCCGTCATGATGGCCCGCTCCAGGAAGGGGTTCGTCTTGAACGTGGAATTGAAAAGAACCCTGATGAAATCCACTATCTCCTGCCAGTATCCGAACACGTAGGCCTCCTGCATGGGGGTGTCATACTCATCCAGCAGTATGATCACCTTTTTCCCATAATAGCGGGAGAGATAGTCGGACAGCGCCCTCAGGGAACTGGCAGCCATGTAGTCCTCCATGTTCGCGGACACCTGGCGGTAGGAGGCGCACTCGTTATCGTTGAGATGTCCGCTCTCCAGGAGGAAATCGTATTTATTGTACAGATTCGTGATAGTCTGGCAGATCATCTTCCGGGCATCCGAGAACAGCCTTGCCTTAACATCGGCAAAGCTCAGGGAAATGACAGGATAGGTGCCCTGGAGCTGGCGGTATTTTTCCTCTTGCCAGATAGAAAGCCCCTCGAACAGATTCCCCCTGTCTGCATAGTCCACAGAGAGGAAATGCTGCACCATGCTCATGTTCAGGGTCTTGCCGAATCGCCTGGGGCGGGTGATAAGGGTTACAGAATCCCCATTTTCCCACCATTCCTTTATAAAACCCGTCTTATCTACGTAAAAATAATCATTTTCAATCACCTGACCGAAATCCTGATGCCCGATACCAACAGTCCTTGCCATTCACTCCCTCCAATCGTCATGGAAAACTGTCCGCCTTGCCGCGCCAGCGAAACCCTGTGTTTCTGATACTCCCATTCTACTATACCCCGCAGAAATCCACAAGACTGAAATCATTTTGCAAAGCGTCTGACTCCCTAATTGCCCAGCGTGCAGTCTGCGTCTGTCTGGATGACAAAGCCTACATCTCCTGTGCTGCCGCCTTTCTCAATCTGGGCATTGTAGTCCATGGAAGATATGGTGAGGACATTTCCATCCACCTCGTAATTGCCGTTCCAACCATTCTGTAATGTGATATTGCTGCTGAATGTCAGGCGAATCGTCCAGCCGTCCTGCCTGGTGTCCGTCTCATTGGACAGGGTCAGGTCATACTGAAAATAAGTGGCACCGCCCGACTCCCAGGAGGTGACCACTTTCGCCGTCACCATCAAGTCCCCTGTCTCTATCCCGTCCGAGGTGCTGGTTCCGCTTGTTCCGGTTCCAGTTCCGTTTCCGGTTCCGCTTCCTCCCGTTCCGCTACCGGTTCCACTTCCTCCCGTTCCGTTTCCGTTTCCCGCGTTCTCGCCACCGGCAAGCGTTCCGGCGACACCCACTTCTTCCAGCATGCCATAGAGCCATCTACCGGAATCGCTCAAATCCTCCCCGGCAAACCCGCTCACCTTGCCGCAGCTGCTCTTCAGGATTGCAGAAGTCTCCGATTTATTGGACAAATTCCAGGCCACATAGCTGATGCCGTGCTCATTCATGGTCTCCACCCATTTGTCCGCCTGGTTTTCGTCAATCGCTCCATTGCCGCTGGCATCGCAGATGCCGTACTCCGAGACGAAGATGGGCAGACCGGCTTCCACAGCATTGACCATGGCTTTCCGCAGGGAATCCGTATGGGTAGCGGCATAAAAATGCAAGGTATACATAATGTTTTCATAGCCCATAATCGGGTCAGCCGCCGCCTGATCCACATACTGGCACCAGTTAGGCGTGCCTACCAGGATAATGCCGTCCTCGTCATTCTCCCGGATGACAGAAATGACTTCCTCCGCATAACTCTTCACCTGGCTCCAGGAAGTGCCGCCGTTGGGCTCATTGCAGATTTCATAGATTACATTAGTGTAATCCGCATATTCCTGAGACATTTCCTGGAAAAACGCTTTGGCTTCCTTTATGTAGGTATTGGGATTCCCGTCCGAAAGGATGTGCCAGTCAATGATGACATACATGCCACAGGCCGTGGCGTACTCCACACCATTCTTCACCAGCGACTTCAGCCCCTCCTTGTCGCCGCCTGTGCAGTAGCCCCCGCTCTCCGCAGTGTACATGGCCAGGCGAATCACGTTCATCCCCCAGTCCTCCCTGAACTGCCGGATGCATGCTTCGTTCACATAATCCGGATACCAGGCCAGGCCGTGGGTGCTGATTCCCCTTAATTGAACCGGATTGCCCCCGCTGTCAGTCAGCTGCGTCCCCGCCAGGGACAGCGGGCCAGGCATCGCGGAATCTGCGGCATTCCCCTGGCCCGCTCCTTTGCCTGGGGTTCCGGCCCCGCTATTCCCTCCGGCTCCCGTTCCGCCGTTCGTCCCCGCGGCCCCGTTCCCGGTTCCCTTTCCGTTACTCGCTCCCGCGGCTCCGTTCCCGGCCCCTGTTCCGCCATTCGCTCCCGTGGCTCCGTTCCCGGCCCCTGTTCCGCTGTTCGTCCCCGCAGTTCCGCTCCCGGCTTCTGTTCCGCCATTCGTCCCCGCGGCCCCGTTCCCGGCTCCCGTTCCACCGTTCGCTCCCGCGGCTCCGTTCCCAGCTCCCGTTCCGCTCCCGGCTTCTGTTCCGCCGTTCGCTCCCGCGGCTCCGGAAGCAATTCCCGCGACACCGCCCTCAGCGTTGGAAGCCCCAGCTGCTGCCATATCCCCCTCCGCTGCTTCTGCCCCAGCTCCGGAGCCGTTTCCCGCAGCACCGCTCTTTTCCCCGCTGAAAATCACCACGCACAATACGCACACCGCAATCACGCAGACGGCCATCGCGCCGCAGCACAGCAGATATTTCCGCATATTCATCCGTACCTCCATTCTCCTGCCCATCCATAAGGCCGCCATAATCCTCAAGCCGCCCCTTTGGCAACTGCACTATCACACATCCTTGGGAATCAGATTCGATTTTATCCAGATCATGGCGTTCTCTTGATTCTGCCTGAGAGCGGCATCACCCAATCAAGTCAAGACCACCTTGCCCCGAAACGCAAAACCGTATTTCCAGATACAATCTGCCGATACGCCTTTCGCTTTGAGCGCTGCATCATAGTGCATCCTGTCGACCTAATCAAGGGCGGCACGTACCGTATCCTCCAGAATCTTTTCCTTTTTGCGACTGCCGGCCTTGCATTCCCTGTATTTCTGATACCCTCATTCTACTATACCACGCAGAAATCCACAAGGCTGAAATCAATCTCCCTTTTTGGAAAAGTGTTCCCACTACTCTTTTTCAAAATTTCTTTGAATACTTATACATTTCTTAAGTTTCATGCATCAAATAATATGAAGGAATAATTCGCTTTGCCGCAGTTACGATTTTTTCACCGGTAAATGTAATTGTATGTTCATGCGACAAGTATATAAGCCATTCCTCAAATCGATCAAAAATAAAAGTCTCAGCATACCATTGAAAAACATAGCCGTCTTCATCCCGCTCATATAATAATCGGACAATACTTTCGTTCTCAAAATATTCCCTATGATCCATTTGAAACATGCTTACATATACAATATTGCACGTGTTTACGATATTCTCCAGCAAAATAATTTGATCATCTTGATATATCCTGGTGATATCATATGCTGCTGTGCAAAGAGAACTCTCAATATTAACAAGCGGATACCAATACAAGCTATGGTTGCTATTGTTATTTTTTATGCAATGTATAAGTTTCTTTTCAACCTCTGGATTTTTCATATTTATCACCATAAAATATGTTTTTCACGAATCAGGAATGTATATTTACAGTTTTATTATTAGTAGGTACACAATTCCGAAAAGGGAGAAATCAATTTGGCAACGGCAAGCAACGAAGCGGCATTCCAGTCGCTGCCAAATCTGCCGTGAGGTCACTGTCCCCTCTGATCCTTCTTCTTCAGCAGCTCTGCCGTGTCCAGCGTCTGCTGTCCCTGTTCTTTTGCGGCTTTCCCTTTCTTTCTGCGCGCTTTCCCCTTGCCGGATGGATTTTCTCCCGCCTTTGCCGCCCTGTCCGGAGCGTCCAACCTGGTTCCCTTTTCCGAGACCACGCCCTCCTTTGCTCTTTGCTCCTCCTCCGAAATGCGGCCAGGCGACTTCCGGCCTGACTGCCCTTCATCCGCCGCTTCTCCCCTGCGCCCTCTGTACCCGGCGATCCATCCGTTCACCATGCGGTAAAGCTTTGTGTCCTGGGGCAGAAAACAGAATCTGCGCAGCGCGATATCCATCAGGAACCAGACAAATGCCAGCAGAATCAGCCATACCGTCAGATCCAGCTTTTCTCCCGCTTCGCTCTTTCGCTGCTTCCAGAAATCTTCCTCCGGCTCAAGCATTCTGCCATACCGCTGTACAAAGCCTGAAAACGCTTCCGTGCCAACGCTGAATTTGTATTCGTCCGAATACTGCACCACAGCAGCTGTGGTCACCGCGTTGGAAACCGTCCCATTGTCCGTGCGGCGCACGCTCAGGGAATAGAGACCGGTGCTGTCCGTATCCAGCCTTGTCTCATAGCGCCCCGGCGCCGTGGCTCGGAGGGGCGCCGTCCAGGTGTGTCCCTCCGGATCCGTATATACCGCTTCAACCTCTGTCTGTCCGTCGTAATCCACTGCGCTGTATGTGATATTGGTATAGCCGCCCGCGGTGGCCACATCCACCGAATCCTGCCCCAGCCATGTGCTGCCGGAGCTGTAATCGATAATGCGTCTCCAAAGCTGCGCATAATCGTCCTTTCCCGCGTAAGCCGCCGTCCACATGTTTGTCACATCCGTGTTCCAGGCCACTGTATGCCCCAGGCCGTACTGCATAATCGTAAGCAGGGGATCGTCCTTCTCCGATGCAATCAGGACTGTGGACATATTTTTCGGCGTGGCGCTGACATAGCCGTAGACATTGGGCCATCCAGAAGCAAAAAGCCCTCTTGTGAGCTCGTTATTGCCGTTTACGGACAGAGCAAAATCGCCGTTCTGGAGATAGGTGTCCCCGCTGAGGAAAACCTCCTGGGCAAATATTTTGGGGATATCCGTGGCAAAGTCGGAATAATAATGCCGGCCGCCGCAGGCTTCCGCAAGGGTTTCCAGAAGTTTTGCGTCCGAGCCGATTCCGATGGCCACCGTGGACAGGGTGACCCCGCCGTCCGTGTAGGCGGTTATGATATCGCTGTAATTGTTGCTCTCCCCCTGTCCGTCTGTCAGCAGGACCACATGGCGGATGCTGGCGTCGCATTCCGAGACGCCTTCCAGCGCTTCCCGGAGGGCGGGCTGGATCGTGGTGCCGCCGCCTTCCGGGATGGTTGCAATCTGTTCCTTTATGGCGTCTTTATCGGAAGCCAGGACAGGCTCCACCACCCAGGCGTATTTATCGTCAAAGGTGATTACGCCCACATAGTCTGTCTCCCGCATCTGATCCACGGCAGTCTGGGCCGCAGTGATGGCCAGGTCCAGATTCGTGGCGGAGGAACCCACATTGGCGCTCATGCTCCCGGAGTGGTCTATGACCATGATCATCGCCATCACAGGCACCTCATCCACTCCCCGCAGCTCCATGTCCACGGGCAGAATCTTTTCCAATACGCTTTCCCTGTAACCTCCGAGGGCAAAACTGTCCTCTCCGCCGCAGCAGACCAGCCCGCACCCGTAATCCCCCACATAGGACTCAATATTGGCGAGAAATCCCTCCGGCAAGTCGGACAGATACACATTTTCCAGAATGACGCTCTTATATTCCAGAAGCCCTTCCAACGTATCCGGCGCATTGATGGCCGAGATGGCGTCAAAGCTGCAGTTTGCGCTGCGGAGCAGATTTTCGTATTGGCTGCTGTCCTCATCCATGCCGGATACCAGGAGTATCTTGGGAACGGAGTCCACCACCGAGTATGCGTGATAGCTGTCATTTTCCGCCACGGTATCCCCGGGGGCGGCCACCCGGACTTCAAAATTCTCGATATTTTCCCCGGTCACGGTCTGCTGGAAGCGGAACTGGTTGGAGCCGCGGCTCAGATGAACGTCATAGCTCTCCTTCTGCATGGAACCCATCCAAATCTGGATCTGGGCATCCGTCTCATAATTGCTCTCCACAGTCACCGTCATGGAGTACAGATCCCCCTGATACAGGTAGCTGGGCAGTTCCACACTTTCCAGATAGGCGTCCTGTCCCTGCTTTGTCTCATAGACGCGCGCCAATAGCTCCACCTGCCTTGACACAAGAGCTGAAGCCGTGTTCGCCAGGTTCCCTTTCGTCTCCTTCCCGTCCGTCAGGACCACCACTCGCCCGGCGCCCTCCGCAGGAATCATGGCCAAGGCTCTGGACAGGGCCTCTTCGAAGTTTGTGGCGGTTTTGTCCGGCAAAGACAGGATGCGGGAAAACCGGTCTTCCCCCGTCAAAAACTGGTCTACCAGGGAATTCTTTCCGAAGGTGACGATGCCGTACTGATTTTTCCGCGGCATCTTCCGGAGCGCATCGTCCAGGTAATCCTCCATTGCGGAGAGATTCTGCTGGTTGCTGTTGGAGATATCCACCAGAAAGACAGTGGTATTCATGCCGTTCATCCGTTTCACGGACACGCCCAGAAGAGCAAGGAAAACCAGAGCGGCCCCAATGATGCGTATGGCCGGATAAAACTTGCCGCGATAGCGCGTCTGCCGCACATAGACCACCCACTCTGCCGCCAGCAAAAGCAATACCAGCACCAGAGGGATGCTGCGCAGGCGCAGCTTCACGGACCGGACACCGGAGAATGTCCCGGAAAAAGTCCCTTCCGCGGTAATCCGGCCGTCGGACTCGCTCTCCGCGGCAAAGCGCACCACATACTGCTCCGTTCTGCCCAGGGCGCTTACTTCGAACAGTCCCGCCTTCCGGGTGGAATCCGGCAGTGTCCCCACATCGAATTCCGCCTGGGGGTGATAAAGCACAGAATCCCCCGCCATGTAGAGGCTTTCGGCGAGAAGCGAGGTATCCCCCAGGAAATGCAGGGCATTGGAGATGAAGACGGGGAATTCCGCCTTCAGGGGAAAATCCGATTCCCTCAGGTCGAAGCCCACCACGACCCTCTTCACGCCGTCATGCTCTCCGTAATAGCCGGCGCACTTGTCCCCTGCCCAGAGAAAACCGTTCCCCCAGGCCGGAATATCATAAACCTTCGTCTCGTTGACGCCGATGGAGAAGGCGGAAAGCCCGGAGGTAAGGTCGCAGCCCGTGACCGTGAGCAGGATTCCCTCCACTGTACCGGACGCATTGCCCTCGTCGCCGAAAAGCAGCGCCGAGCTGTTTTCCGGCAGTTTGTCCGACTCTCCGGCATCGCAGATGTAGACAGTCCCCTCCGGCTGCTCCTTCTGCCCGTTCTGAAGCTGTCCTCCGTCCGCCACCTTCGTCAGATGCGTCCCCACAACCGCCTGATAAGCCTTCTCAAGGTAAATATTGCCTTCCCCGATAAAAATTCCATTGATTTGACTGGACTGGTCAATTATAGCGTAAGCGGTATTGTCGGCGGCAAGGGAATCCCCGGTATCCCGGCCGGAAAATCTCACGGAACTGACTTCGCTGCGAAGCGCCCCGCCCTGCCAGACATAGGAATCAAAGAAGAACATCCTGGTCTCGCCTGGGTCAAGGGTCAGGGACTGAACGTCCAGCAGCCTTCCGCCCTCGTACAGGCTGATCTCCATAGCGGCCCGGGCATCGCTGTGATTGGTGAGGCTGGAGGCACAGATGACGGTTCTTCCTTTCAACCTTTCATCCGTGCTTTCCGCAGCCTCGCTTCCGTCCTCCTCCGTCCTGGCGTCTACATAAGAGAGAAAATTGTTGGACACATTATCCACCGGGGAGCCGGCCACATACAGCCGGGCATCAAAATAAGCGCAGACCCCCTCCGCCTCCTGAGCGCCGCTGCCGTCCGTGAATACAATCACCTCCGCGCCCTGGGCTTCGCCGGACTGGGACTGGGCTCCCCGGAGGGTCTCCACTATGCTTTCCGCCCCCTGCAGATTTCCCGGCCCGTCGCAGCATACAATTTCCTCCAGCACACGGTAGAGGGCGTCCTTGTCCCTGACGCCCGCCGCCGGAAGCTCCGTTCCCATGGAATCTGCCGTGACGATGGAAAAAACGGTCTCCTCCGAGGCGGCGATCAGATCCTTGGCCTGTTCCAGAACCTCCTCCATGCGCGTTCTGCCGTCTCCGCTGTCGTGCTGCATGCTTCCGCTGGTGTCGAACACGAGGATCACATTTCCCCCGCTTCTGCCCTGCCTGTTCAGATACGGGGACATCAATGACAGCACCAGGAGCAACAGTATCAGAATCTGGAGATACATCAGGATATTGTGGATAAATTTCTCCAGAAAAGTCCTGGACTCCTGATTTTTGAACAAAGCTTCCCACAGCAGATTCGAGGATATCCTATAGTCCTTTCCCCTGGGTTTCAGCAAATATAAAATTATGACTACAGGCACTGCCGCCAGAAGCGCCAGGGGCCATAAGCTCTCAAATATCATAAATCACCCTTAAATCCTGGAAAATAAGTTCTTTTCTGTCTTTCCCGGCATCGCAGAGCACATACGCCCCGCCCCCGGCGGCGCAGCCTTTTTTCATGCGCTCTGTGAGACGCTCCAGCGCCTGGCCGTAAGAAGCGATGACTTTTGTATCCATGGTCAGGCGCAGCCTGGATTCCGTCTCCGAATCGATCAGGTTCAGCGTCCCGGTAAGGGGAATGCGGAGCTCCTCTTCCGCCAGTGTGTGCAGGATCACAGGACGCTGTCTGCAATAGTCCAGATACTGCAGCAGCTTCTCATACCGGGCAGAGAGCTTCACCGGCATATTTTTTCCGCCGGCCTTTCCCGGCGCTCCCTCCAGCATGCTGCGGTGCAGAAAATCGCTGATCAATACGGTCACGCCGGGACCCGGGCTGCGCATTTTCCGGATTGCGGAGAGCATATCCACCTCCCCGGAAAATTCCAGCTTCTCCAGCCATCTGAGCGCCTTTGCGAAACCGTTTCTGCCGCCGCCCACCGAAAGGCCCTGCCCCATGGCTTTCATATCGTAGAGAATCAGCCTGTCCATATTGTTCAGCGCCAGAAATCCCACTGCTCCCGCCAGGTCCTTCGCCAGCTCCGCCTTGCTGTGCGCCCCGTAGTCCATAGACGCGCTGGTGTCTACCAGAACGGAGACCACCGCCGCTTTCTCCTCCATGTATTCCCGGATATACAGCTTGTCCAGCCTGGCATAGGCGTTCCAGTCCATCCGGCGCAGATCGTCCCCGGGCATATACTCCCGGAAATCGGAAAATTCCGAGGAAGTCCCCTTCTGTACCGATTTGCGGTTGCCGGATGTGACCAGGCTGCTCTTGTGCCACATCTGCAGCTGCAGCCGGGACAATGTGTCATAAAACTTTCCGTCAAGCATATAGGTTCTTTTCCTTTTCGGATAGAATCTGACGAATCATGGAATCCTGTGTGATTCCATCCGATATAGCGTCAAAATTCAACAGGATGCGGTGCCGCAGAACGGGGTAGGCCAGGCTTCGCACATCCTCAAAGGACACGTTCAGCCTTCCCTCCAGAAATGCGCGGGCTTTCGAGGCCCGAACAAGCGCCTGGGCCGCCCTGGGGCTTGCGCCCTCCCTGATATAGGGATTTTCCTGATGGGTGGCCATGACCAGATCCAGGATATAGTTCATCACGGCATCGGCTATGGGAATCCGGGAGATGAGCTTTCTCGTCTGCAGCAGGACGGCGCCGTTCATCAGGCCCTGTATCCCGGGCGGCTCCTGTCCTTCCGTCAGGGCCACGATGCCCCGAAGCTCCTCCCTGCTGGGAAACTCCACCAGTATCTTAAACAGGAAGCGGTCCAGCTGAGCCTCCGGAAGAGGATAGGTTCCCTCCTGTTCTATGGGATTCTGTGTGGCCAGCACCAGAAAAGGCTCCTCCAGCACATAGCTTTCCGTCCCCACCGTCACAGTGTGTTCCTGCATGGCCTCCAGCAGGGCCGACTGGGTCTTCGGCGTGGCGCGGTTGATCTCATCGGCCAGCACCAGATTGGCGAAGATGGGGCCTTTCTGGAAGCGGAAGGCGCTTTTTCCTTCCTCCTTTACCATGATATTGGTTCCCGTCACATCGCTGGGCATCAGGTCCGGGGTAAACTGGATGCGCTTGAAGGAAAGCAGGAACACCTGGCTTATGGTGCGCACAAGCATGGTCTTTCCAAGCCCCGGCATGCCCTCCAACAGGACATTTCCGCCGGAGAGCAGCGCCAGCATCACCTGCCGGATGACTTCTTTCTGACCGATGATCCCCTTTCCTATCTCCCGCTCACATTCCCTTATTTTCTGCTGATATAATGCAATGTCTGCCATCTGATTCCTCCTGGTCTATATTCGCTCCAATGTCTGCCATCTGATTTCTTCTGGTTTAATTGCCGATCCCCCCGCTTTTCCAGGTGCCGTCCAGCCTCAATACCTGATTCCGCTTCCTGAAATCCCGGGAGCATATGATTCCGTATATCTCGAATCCTGTCACTGGTTCAGACTCCCGAAATAGTCTCGGATCACCGATTCCATCCCGTTGGGATACCTGCCGTTTGCAAGCCCTTCGTAGGCGCTTTCCGTATACTCTCCGATGACAGAGCTGTATTCCACATGCTCCCCCTCCCAGGCGAGGCCGTTCTGCTGTCTGAAATATTCGGAATCCTGATTTCCATACTGTGTGCCCGTCAGGTCGGAATCACCGCCCACGGCATTGGGAATGCTCACGTAATCGTGGGAGGCGTCGCTGCTGCCGGTTCCCCGGCCATTGCCGGAGCCGCTGCCCTGGCCGTTCCCGTTTCCCGAGCCGCTTCCGTTTCCCTGGCCGTTTCCGTTCCCTTCCCCGGATCCTCTGCCCTGGCCGTTTCCGTCCCCTTCTCCGGAGCCGCCGTCCTGGCCGGATCCGCTTCCCTCCCCGGAACCGCCGTCTCCGTCCTTTCCGGCGCCGGAACCAGTGCCGGGAGTGCCGCCGGAAGCTGTCTGCCGGCCATCGGACTTCGCCGCGGCCTTTGCCATCGCTTCCGCCGCCGCAATGCCTGCCTTTCCGGGATCATCCAGCTGTGCGCCGAGCTTCTCCAGCCCCTGGGCCGTCTGACCGTATTTATAATCCAGCCTGTCCATGGCAGATGCCAGGCTTTCCCAGGAGTCCGCTCCGGAAAGCTCTTCCCGGGACAGCTGCAGCGCCTCCGTCATTTCCTGCAGCTGCCGTCTCTCCTCCTCCGTCAGGCTGTCCATATCCACTTCTTCCAGCGCATCCAGAAGATTCTCCAGTTCCTCCAACTCTTCCCCGGCCTGTTCCCGCACCTGATGGATGAGTTCAGCCTGTCTGCGCACAGGGGAGGGGATGAAAGCCATGGCTGTTACCGCCGCGGCTGACAGCAAAAGCGCCAGCACATGTCTCTTCTCTGGAAAGAGCGGTATCCTGATCTGTCCACGCATCCTTTCATACTGGGAAAGCGCATCCTGCCGTTGCAGCTGTATGAGCATGTCCCCCCCGGAATACGATGCCCCCGCGGAGTGCGCTTTTTCCATGGAACACCCTTCCTCCACGGAACATCCTCCTTCCATGGAACGCTTTTCCTCCATGGAGCGCCCTCCTTCCATGGAGCGCCCTCCTTCCATGGAACGCCCTCCTTCCATGGAGCGCTCTTCCTCCATTATCTGCTCGTAAGCCGTGACCATGCGCTCCTCCAGGCCGAAGGAATCCAGCATCCTGGCCGCCTGTTCCATACCCGCCCTTCTATACACGGCATAACCGATTCCGGCCAGTAGGCCCGCCGCAAAGCAGAGTCCCGCTGCCAGATGCACATGATAAAATGGAGGAAAAGCATTCCATGGAAGAAAAGCATTCCACGGCACGAAAAAGGACAGAAGCTCGCACAAAATCCCGCCTATACCGCCCGCCGCGGCGAAAAGAATCCCACTGTCGATGCACTTTGCGAGATTCATTTTCCGCCGGCATTTTTTTATTTGAATTAACAGATATTTTTTCTCGTCCATACGTTATTTCCTTTTGCGGAAAGCCTTCCTCGCCGGATTGATGCGCCTGGCCGCAAGCCACAGAAACAGAAACGAAATGCCCAGGAACAGAACGGTGGAGAGAATCATCCATGTGTTCCCCGAAGCCACCGAATGGAGCAGACCTTTCTGCTGCCCCACACCGATGCTGTCCGAAAGACCATTGACCACCGACTCCCCCGCCATGATCTGCGAGAAAAATTCCGTCAGATAGACAGCCGGATTCACAAGCAGAAACAAAAACAGATTTTGCAGCGGATCACTGCCGGGCGCCGCTGTCGTCCCGTACTGATACGCCCTGTACCTGGGTGTCGCAGCATACAGAATGCCGGGCAGCGCAGTGGCCACAAAGAATATGAGATAAAATCCGTAGGACATGATCACCGCGCTGATGCTCTTCCTACAGAGAGAGGAACAGAGAATCCCTATGCTGGCCGAGAAAAGGGAGATCAGAAGGGATATCGCAAGGAACCAGAAAAGATAGCTCCAAGACATTCCTCCGATGACAAAGCACAGCGCCATGACCGGCATGCTGGCGATCACATAGAACATGCTCTGCACCGTCGCTGTCATGACCTTACCGATAATGACGGAGAAAGGACTCATGCTGGTGGTCATCATGATATCAAAGGTCTGGCGCTCCTTCTCCCCCGATATGGAGGAGGCCGTCCGCACCGGCGTCACGATGCCGAGGATGACAAACTGAGTGACCGCCAGGACAGGATAAAGCCATACCATGGCGCTGTAAATATTGTCTGTGGAATACATATTCCTGTTCCGGATAATCAGCATGGAGAGAAAAAACACAAGGGCTAGTATCAGTTCATAGGAAAACACGCCCCAGCTCATCTTCATGCTGCGGGACTGTACTTTGATATCTTTTTTAACGATTGGATTCAGACGCATTATCGTTCCCTCCCTTCTCGTCGTTCCCTGTGACGCGCATGAACAGCGTCTCCAGACTGCCCTCCTGTTTGTGGAAACCGGTCACCACAACGTCATTTGCAATCATCGCGCCGATCAGCTTTGAGATTTCCTGTGCCGTCATGCTGTGGGACAGCTTTATTTCATGCTCCCCCGCGGAAACAATCTTGACACTTGCCTGTTCGCTGGCCATGCGCATGGCCGTCTCACGCCCCTCGTCCATTGTGATGACCAGCTGGTTGCTCCCGAACACGCTCTCCATGACGTCTTCAATCCGACCCGACGCCATGAGATTACCATGGTCCATGATGCCGATGCTGTTGCACATCTCGGACAACTCCGAGAGGATGTGGGAGCTAATCACAATGGTCTTCCCCATGCTTTTCAGGTTCAGCAACAGCTCCTTCATCTCTACCCTCGCCCTGGGATCCAGCCCGGAATTGGGTTCGTCCAGTATCAGCAGCGCCGGATTGTGAAGGAGCGCCCTGGCCACACAGAGCCGCTGCTTCATGCCCCGGGAGAGCGTATCCACGAACACTTCTTTTTTATCGGCCAGATTCACCAGCTCCAGCAGATCCCCTGAGAGCCGCTCGATCTCCTTTGAGCCCATCCGATACATGGACCCGTAGAAATCCATGTACTCCTTTACCTTCAGATTATCGTACACGCCGAAGAAATCCGGCACATATCCGATCTGCTTTTTGATCTCCTTCCGGCGGGTCAGGGTGTCCATGCCATTGACCGTTATGCTGCCGGAACTGGGAGGCATCAGTCCGCACACCATACGGATGGTGGTGGTCTTGCCTGCGCCGTTAGGGCCTACGAACCCGAAGAGATCTCCCTTGGGTATATGGAGCGTCAGATCCTTCACAGCCTGAAATTTCCCGTATTTTTTACACAAATCCTGAATCTGCAGCATCTAATCCGCCTCCTATTTAAAGTTCCGCGTCTACCCCGCCCAGTACCCAGACATGGGGCAGAGAATTTCCGGACGCTAAGGGCATTCGTCCGTAAATCCTCTGGGGCACCGGACGGGGCAGACGCTGTTTTAAAGTTCCGCGTCTACCCCGCTGTCTTAATTTTCCACAAATGAATAAAGGCATCCGTAGGAAGTCTCATTGCATCTGCCCGCCACGGCCTTGCCGTAATCCCTCACGACCCCCAGCACCAGCGCCCGGCTCCTGTCCGCATTCCTTGCATTGTCCGCCGCGGCCAATCCGATGAGGAGGGCCGCTATGTCATCCTGCTCATAAGCCAAATTGGAATTGTAATCGTAGGCGGAAACCATATTATAAGTCAGGCTGTCCAAATAGTCTATATCGTCCTGATACACACACCTTCCGTCCTGATAGGCCTGCTGCAGATCCACGGTCTCCCCTGCCTCCACATCCGAGAACACCAGAAAGAAGCCCTCGGTCCACACCGCCATATAAGCCAGATCGCAGTCGGTCTCGTTGGTGACCGTTCCATGGACATTGCCGTTGATTCCCGAGCCCCGAAGACCCGAGACGTAAATGGATCCCCTGCTGTCCGTCCGCCCGGGCGCATAGAGGAAACCGTTGTCGAAGTTTTCCCGGGGCTTTATGCCCACGGACAGGCCTTCGCTGTCATTGCTGACCACATAAAAATAATCGTCCGTGTGGGGGTTGCCATAGCCGTAATAGCTGCTGGCCCCGGGGCCCGCCGTCTCATACCCATCATTCAGGCGCATCTGCCACTCCTTCAGCCCCGAATGATAAGCCATAAAATACGTTTCCTCCCGGTTGCTGTCAGCCTGCTGGACCGTGACGGAGTACACTCTCGTCTCGTTTACCCTTGCGCTCTGTCCGAAGAAATACACGCCCCCAATGAACAGCAGTCCCAGCGCCGGCACCCCCACCCAGTACCACTCCCTCTTTTTGCATTTCTTCAGAATCAGATACAATACCGGCCCCGCCAGAACTACATAAATCCCGATCAGCACCTCCAACAGGGTGAAATCCACCACCGTATTTTTGCCGTCAATGACACCGAAGGCCTGCTGGACGAGATACCCGGTATCCCAATACCCGTTGAAAGACCGGTAACTGTTGGACTGGCTCATCAGTTCGCTGTATAGGTTCCAGATCATGTAATGTTCCATTTTCCGCAGTTCTTTTTCACCCAGGGAAACAGGGAAAATGGCTACCGCTCCGTCCCCGAAATACCGCGAGACATCGAATCCGGCGCTGGCCATATTTCTGGCGGAAAAGCTGCAGAGCATCGGATTCACCGAACTCATGCCAAAACATCCGGACATTTCTCCCAGGTCAAGCTCCGCCACGGTCATCTGCGCAAGGTCGATTTCCGCATTCTCATAGTCGCTGTAATATCCATACCCCATATTGGCAGTGAGCACATTCGTCTCTCCCGGCGCATTTATCTTTGAGACCTTCACGTCCAGGAAATCCCCGCTGAAACCGGAAAGCGTGTCCTCCGCATAAGCCCCTGTTCCAATCATGAGCCATCCCCCGGCCCTTACCCAGTTCTGGATGGCCTGAACCTTCTCCTCCCCCAGAGACGCCACATTCATCCGGTCGATGACCAGGAAGTACAGTCCGTCCAGATATCCCAGCAGATTTTCCTCGTCCAGATTGATCAGAGAGATGGGATAATTCATTCCGCCAAACATGAAATTTTCTCCGCCGGCGTCCAGATAACCAAGGCTGGCAGCATCGTCCGTCAAAATGCCCACAGACATACCTGTCACTGCCCTGCCAAATACATTCCACAGGTTGAGCTTCTGTACAAGGTCTCCCTCCTCATCCAGAAAATTCAGGGCGCACAGGCCCCGTATCGTCTCTGCCGCCTGGGACGTCACGGTAACCGTAAACTGCTTTTTCCCCTGGGAGGGAAGCGTTATCTCCGTATTATAGGCACAGTTCTCGTAACCGGAACTGGCAAAGACCAGCTGCACCGTCCCGGCGAAGTCAGCCCCGCTGTTTTCCACAGTCACCTGCATGACATAATTGCCAACCTCCTGTTTCAGAAGCGCCACATCGCCGGAAAGCCCGCTGTCGTCCTCCGCATGGGCCTGGGCCTTCCACCCGCCTGCGATCAGACCGCATACAAACAAAAACAGCAAGGCCGCTGCCGTAATCCGTTTCCACATACCTTTCTCCTCTTCCAGTTCCGCATCTGCCCAGACCTTTAGCCTGGGCAGATGCTGTTTTATATTTGCTATTGACATTTCTGAGCTGGCTTTTCGCGCGTCTCCTATTGCCATGAACAAAAAACCACGGATTGCACTGCATTTATCATACCATATATTCTCAGCAAAATCCTGTGGTCTTTATCAAAAAAACTTAAAATTTCATAAAATTCATAAATTTATGCAAAAATATTTTCTACCGGCAACATTGTAAATGGATTTTTTCTGTGCTATGATATGGATAAAAACAGATATCATGCAGAGGAGGTCACAATGTCTATTTACCAGTTAGAAAACGAAGTCATATCCATCTCCGTGGACAGCCGCGGGGCGGAGCTGAAATCCCTGAAAAGAAAAGACACCGGCACCGAGTACATGTGGTGCGGCGACGCCAAATACTGGGGGCGCACCTCGCCCATCCTCTTCCCCTTCGTAGGAGGCGTGAAGAACAAAGAGTACCGGACCCAGGGAAGGACCTATTCCATGACTCAGCACGGCTTCGCCAGGGACATGGAATTTGAACCGCTCTCCAGTAACATGCCTTCTCAGCATGCACCCGCTCCGAGCAGACCCTCTGAGAATGCATCCGCCGAAAACGGAAGCGAAATCTGGTTCCAGCTGTGTTCCAGCCAGGAGACCCTGGCAAATTACCCCTTTGCGTTCCTCCTGAAGCTGGGCTATCGCATCCAGGGAAACCGTGTCACCGTCCTCTGGCAGGTGGAGAATCCCGGCAAAGAAGTCCTACACTTTTCCATCGGCGGCCACCCGGCCTTCAACTGCCCCATCGAAAAGGGCACGAACCAGACCGACTATTTCCTGGATTTCGGCAATGTAGACAAAGTCGTCAGCACCAAAATCAGCAAAAACGGCCTGGCCCTGGACGAAAAGGAAACCTACACCCTGGACAATGGCAAACTGCCCATATCGGAACACTTGTTCGATAACGATGCCCTGGTCATCGAGGGCAATCAGACAGACACTGCCGCCCTGTGCAGAGCAGACGGCACAAGATACGTGACAATCACCATGGACGCGCCCCTCTTCGGCATCTGGTCGCCGGCAGGCAAACAGGCGCCTTTCGTGTGCATAGAGCCCTGGCATGGCAGATGCGACAACGAGAATTTCCAGGGCACCCTGGAGGAGCGCCAATGGGGCAATCAGGTCAGCCCCGGAGAGACCTGGAAAGCCTCTTACACCATTGCGGTGTAGCTCTCCCGGATGACTGCCCCGCGCCCAGAGATGTCGCCTTTTTCGCGCCGCAAGCCGGGGCACCTCTGTACCGCCGGCACACTGGCCATGAAACCTGGTTTTTTCAGAAGCGAACGGCAAATGGTGCCGGGAACCACAAAAAATCATTACATTCACAAGGAGCGAAACACATGGAGAAAATGAAAGACATCAAAAAACTCTGCCAGGAAAAGCAGATCCGCATGATCGACTTCAAGATGACGGACATCGACGGCCGCTGGCGGCACATCACCATTCCGGTGGAGCGTTTCGGCGAGGACACCTTCACCTACGGCATCGGCTTCGACGGCTCCAACTACGGCTACGCCCCCATTGAGAAAAGCGACATGGTATTCCTGCCCGACCCCGACACGGCCTATGTAGACCCTTTCGCGGCAGTGCCCACCCTGACCATGTGCGGCAATGTGTGCACCATCGGAAAAGGCGAGAACAAGCCCTTCGACCAGTATCCCAAGAACGTCAGCCTCCGGGCCGTGGAATATATGAAAGGACAGGGCATCGCAGACAGGATGGTAATCGGCCCGGAATTCGAGTTCTATCTCTTTGACAGCGCCCGCTTCGAAGTGACACCCAGGCAGTGCGGCTACCGGATCGACACCCGCCACGC